>CAJDWO010000101.1_pt1 | contig 13602 bp, 15 predicted proteins | sample 7391601 | NCBI WGS metagenome assembly CAJDWO01 (sample SAMEA7055735, study PRJEB34461) | soil metagenome | biome: terrestrial ecosystem; feature: Peninsula; material: soil | place: Antarctica | collected 2016 | reverse complement strand
GCAAGTGGCTCTATACCCATGCCGTAACGGGTGAACAACCGTAGTTTCCCTTTGGTGTCGTACACATAACTTCCAGCGGAATGGTCCATTGTGTAGCTGGTGTCTGTGCGGCCGTCGACGCGTTTGTAATACACCTTGAAGTCCTTGGCCAGGCTTGCCAGTTGTTCTGGGGAGTTGGGGCGCAATGCAACAAATGAGGGGTCGAAATTGCCGAGGTAGGCCTTGAGCACCTCTGGCGTGTCGCGTTGCGGGTCCACCGTGATGAAGATGGCTTGCAAGCGCTCGCCGTCCTTGCCCAGCAGCTTGCGGATTTCGGCCAGTTCGTTCATTGTGGTCGGGCAGACGTCCGGACATTGGGTGTAACCAAAAAATACCACCACCACCTTGCCCTGGAAATCCTCCAAGGTCCGCAGTTTTCCATCTGCGTCGGGTAGGGAAAAGTCGCGTGCATAGTCGGCACCGGTGACGTCGATGGACACAAACGACGGCTTCTTGTCGAAACAACCCGACAACATGGCAACACTGATCAGCATCAGCAACAAGGCAACCCAGCGGCGGAAATACGAATAGGGGGTCATGGGCGAATAGTGATGGGTGAACATCCGGGTCTCCGGTGAGGTGTTGGTGCCTGAGCAAAAATCGCTGCGCAATTTCTTGGTCTGGCACTCAAGGTGGATACCGGACAGCTACGAATTGTTGGAGCCAGAGCAAAAATCGCTGCGCAATTTCTTGGTCTGGCACTCAAGGTCTCAATATACATAGTGGTCCACCAGCAGGGCGACGAAGAGCAAGCTCAGGTGGTACAGGGAAAAACGGAAGGTACGGCGCGCTAGCGCATCGGAATAGTCTCGCCACAACCAGAACGCATACAGGCAGAACCCGACACTCAGCAAGATCGCCGACACCAGATACAACCACGAACTCATACCGTAGACAAAGGGCAGCAGACAGGCTGCGAACAACACAAACGTATACAGCAGGATCTGCAGCCGGGTGAACTCGCTGCCATGGGTCACCGGCAACATCGGTAGCCCGGCCTTGCGATAGTCTTCGACACGGTACAGGGCCAATGCCCAGAAATGGGGGGGTGTCCACAGGAAGATGATCAGGAACAGGATCATCGCCTCCGGGCCCACATTGCCTGTCATCGCAGCCCAGCCGAGCACGGGCGGCATCGCGCCGGAGGCGCCGCCGATCACGATGTTCTGCGGCGTAAGTGGCTTGAGGATGACCGTGTAAATCATCGCATAACCAATGAAGGTGGCAAATGTCAGCCACATCGTCAACGGATTCACCCACCAGTACAACAGCGCCGAACCGCTGGCGCACAAAATGCCACAGAACAGCAGGGTCTGGCGATTGCTCAACTGACCACGTGCGGTCGGGCGCCAGGCGGTGCGTTTCATCTTCGCGTCGATACGCTGTTCGACAATGCAATTGAACGCCGCTGCAGCAGCCGCCACCAACCAGATGCCCAGGCAGGCGACGGCGGCCAGCGCCACCTCCGACCAGGTCGGCACACCTGGGATCGCCAGCACCATGCCGATCAGCGCACAAAACACGATCAGCTGGATCACCCGCGGCTTGGTCAGCGCCAAGAACTGACGCAGCACCGAAACGCCTGGCGTGCCGGTCTGACGGTCGGCCTTGGATATCTCGATGGCCACACGCACACCTTGCGCACCGTTTAAGGTCGCTTCCGGTTTTGAAACGGCAGGACGGCTCATCGAAGGCTCCCGACTGTCATGGTGCCCATGGCACCCCATCGCGAATGCGCACTGCGACTGGCTGACAAAGTCCAGGTCATCACCACAACCAGCGCCGCGGCGCCGCCGGTATGCAACAAGGCCGCCACCAAGGGCCAGCCCAAGACAACATTGCCCAGACCAGTGGCCAACTGAAGCGCCGCCAGAATAGCAATCCAGCGTGCCTCCCGTTGCAGGCCATCGACTTTCGACAGGCGCCACGCCAATGCGAACAGCACCGTCAGAACCAGGTAGGCCATCAGGCGGTGGGTGTAATGGATTGCGGTCAAACCCGCAAAGCTGACCAGGGCGCCGTCGCCGGTCATGCCCAGGGCACGCCAGACTTCAAAACCCTCATCAAACCGCATTGGCGGCCACCAGCTGCCCTGGCAGGTCGGGAAATCCGAGCAGACCAGAACCGCGTAATTGGTGCTCACCCAGCCACCCAGCGCCACCTGCACTAGCAGCAGCGCCGCAGCCACCAACAAAAATAGCCGGGTGCGCCCATCCACCATCACCGGCGGTGCGCCAGTCACACCCTGGCCCTGCTTCTGCGCCTGTAGCGTGAGCAAGGCGAGCAGCAATAAACCGCCGAGCAGGTGCATGGTCACGATAGCCGGAAACAATTTCATCGTCACGGTCAAGGCGCCAAATGCCCCTTGCACGCAGACCCACACCAAGGTGATCGTGGGCCACCAGGGATTTACCTGGGACTGGCGTGAGGGGTTACGCCGCCATTGGCGCCACCCAGCCACGGTGAGAATCAGGATCAGCGCGCCGACGCCCGTTGCCATGTACCGGTGCACCATCTCGATCCAGGCCTTGTGGTGGGTGACGGGTCCATCAGGCATGACGGCCTGGGCCGCGTTGATATCGGCTGTGGCACCCACCGGCGAGGCATTGCCATAACAACCCGGCCAATCCGGGCAACCCAGACCGGAGTCTGAAAGCCGGGTGAATGCACCGAACAGCACCAGATCGAAAGTCAGGAACAAGGTCAACACGGTGAGCGCACGCAACCAGTGGGCAGGCGACTGGCGGCGCGCGCGCAATTGCAGCCAGCCCAAGGCCACCGCAGCCACGGCCGCACCGGCCAAAAGAATCTGCAGGATCGGCGCGAGATCCACAGGAGCAGTCTCACTCATGCCAGCTTCTCACGCCGGCGGGGTTGCCACGTCATGTCAACGTCCCTCCGTATCCCAGGATGCGCTGGCACGCAGCAGTCGGTCCAGGTCGCGTTTCGCCTTGGCCGCGCCGGCCATGTCCAGATTGGCCGGAAACCGCATCATCCAGTTGCCAAGGGGGTCGACCAGATACAGGTGCTCCGAAACAGCATGGCCCTTGCCAGCCTGCAACCATTGGGTCAACGGTTCCTTGGGCACCCGCAACACGGTCGCGCCCACGAGAGCCGGTTCCAACGCAGCTGGAACAGGCGCGCCGTCATCAATCAGCCAGACCCGATCAACGCGTTCCTTTTCCCTGCCCAGGCTCTCACGCACTTGCCGCTGCACATACAGGTAATGCTGGCAACCTGCATCACAGGCACCGCTTCCGACAGTGACCAGCAACCATTGGCCCTTGAGCGTGCGCAGATTGACCTGGTTGCCGTCGAGCGCCGTGCCGTTCAGGTCGGGCAATGGCTGCTGCGGATCGATCAAGGTGCCGAATACCGACTGGGCGTGCGGTCGTATCACGTAGTACGCCAGGTACGACGCGACCACCGGTGCAGCACACATTGCCAAAACCAGCATCATCTTCCAGCGGCCGACGCGGGTGCGGCGCTCGGTGACGCCGACATCGCCCATGGCGGGCATGGCGTGCACGGTCAAACTCAGAGGTTGGTCATCATGAACCACCCGAGGCAGGTCAGCGGATGAGGAAGAAACGTCGGACAATTTGAAACCAGACAAAAAGAACCATGACCAACCCACTGAGGGTAAACCACTGAAAGGCGTAACCATGATGCATGTCGACGCCGGTGTCGATGGGCGGCCAATCACGCTCCAGGCCGTCCCCCACTGGGCCAGTCTGCAACACGGAAAAGGCTGCCAGCGGTAATCCGGTTTCGAGTGCATAACCGGCCAAGTCGAGATTTTGCCGGATGTTGCCCCCAAGCTGATTCTCGAACTCATAAAGCTTGGCTGGAGACGGGGCAATTCGTCCTTCCACCACCACCTCACCATCCGGGTGCCGCAAAACAGGAAGTGCTGTGCGGTCTTCGAAATTGCGCTGCACCCAGCCGCGCTGGACCATCAGAACCGTGTGCGCGGCGTTGGCAAGTTGCAGCGGCGTCAGGACAAAGAAACCCTGCTTGCCGTCCATTTGCCGATTGTCCAGATACACCGTGTATCGATGGAGCCAGCGGCCGTTCAGGCTGACGCGGCGGTATATCCGTGCTGCGTCGTCCGTCCCCGATTCGGCCAATGCCTCGGCATCCAGCGGTGGCAATTTGGCGCGGTCCTGGGCCTCCTGCTCCAGCGCTTGTTTCTGCATGGCGCGGGACATCTGCCACGCTCCGAGGTAGAAGGTGAGCGATGCAGCGATCAGGGCGGCGACCGCAATCAACCAGAAACGCGCTGGCAGCCTGGATTTTGTCGCAGGATAATGCTCCACCATGATGTACCTAGTCATCCTCGCCTTCGTGGCCATCATCGGCAGCCTTGGCGCCGCACTTTATTTCATGCTCAAGGGCGGCCGCGAGGGTGAACCCCGCGGCAAACACATGGCCCGAGCCCTCGCATTCCGGGTCGGCTTTTCCATTGTGTTGTTCCTGTGCATGCTGATCGCCTGGAAGCTCGGCTATATCCAGCCTACCGGCATACAGACTGGAAGATGACCGGTCATCGGGCCCCAATCGGCCCGGAAAAAAGGCAACAGAACACCGGCCGCCAAGTGGCCAGGGTTGACCGAACCCGGCACAGACCGTCAGAGCCAATAGACCAGGATATACAGGCCCAGCCAGACCACGTCGACAAAGTGCCAGTACCAGGCTGCACCTTCAAACCCGAAATGGCGCTGCGGCGTGAAATGACCCTTTTGCAGGCGCAGTGTGATGAACAACAGCATCAACATGCCGATAAACACGTGGAAGCCGTGGAAGCCGGTCAGCATGAAAAAGGTCGATCCGTAGGCACCGGAGCTGAGCTTGAGATTGAGCTCGCTGTAGGCATGGAAATATTCATAGCCCTGCACGCACAGAAAGCTGATGCCAAGCAGGACCGTGATCCACATGAAGCCGATCGTCTTGCTGCGATTTCCAGCCTGCAAGGCATGGTGCGCAATGGTCAGCGTCACGCCCGAACTCAGCAGCAATGCGGTATTGATGGTCGGCAACCAGAATGGGCCCATGGTCTGGAAAGGCTCAACGACGCCGGAGGGCGACCCAGTGGCGCCTGCAGCCACGCTGGGCCAGACGGCCTTGAAATCAGGCCACAACAATGCGTTGTCCAGGTCTCCGAGAGCCGGAACCGAGTGCATGCGCGCCCACCACAAGGCGGTGAAAAACGCACCAAAGAACATCACCTCGGAGAAGATGAACCAGCTCATGCTCCAGCGGTACGACAGGTCAATCTTGTGGCCATAGGAGCCGCCTTCGCTTTCACGGGCAGCGTCCCGGAACCAGCGGAACAGGGTTACGAACAGCCAGAGCAGGCCGAATATAAACAAATACTCGCCCCAGCCAGCACCGTTCATCCATTGCGCGCCGCCAAAAAACACGAAAAACAGACCGACTGCCGCCATCATCGGATGGCTGGAGGGCGCAGGGACAAAATAGTACGGCGTCGCGGATTGGGATGGTGAACTCATTTCTGCTCCAGGCTCTCGATTCAATATTCTGTTTGCTTGTTTCCAACGACGGCCACAGCAATCATGCCGCTACCCAACGCACCAACACCATCAATCCGCCGACCAACACGATGACGCCGACAAAACCGGCAATGATCACATGGATCGGGTTGATATGAACGCTCGACTGGTCATGGTCGCGCCGCCTGCGCACACCGAAAAACGCCCAGACAATGGCCTTGGCCGTGTTCCATGCGGACGATGTCGCTGGCGCCTCAACTGCGTTGTCAGGCACCGCACCGCCCACTTCGAAGAAGGTATACGACAAGGTTATCGTTTTCACGTCGCTGGATATCTTGGGATCGATCACGAAAACTACCGGCCAAGACTTCTTTTCACCCGGATCGAGTGTGTACTGGTTGAAGCAGAAACACTCAAGCTTGTTGAAATGGGGTCCCGCCTGGCGTGGTGCATAACTCGGGATCGCCTGCGCGGACATGCGTCGATCCTGGGAATTCTGGAACTCGTAGACCACGGTCGCCATTTCGCCGGGATGTACCTTCAGCGAACGCTTTTCCGGCTTGAACGTCCAGGGCCCACGCGCGTTGGCGTCGAACTCGACCGTGATGGTACGGCTGGTGTCCACCTGGCTGTTTGCTGCGACGCTGGATGTTGCGCCGGGAATATTGCGATCGACCAACGCCAATACATTGATACCGGTGATATTGCAGATCGCGTTGTAAAGGGGGACCAGGGCATAACCGAATGCCGCCATGACCAGGGTCACGACCAGCAATTTGCGGGCCATGGTCAGATTCTGGTAACGCTCGCGCATGACTCAGCCCTTGAACCAGGCGATCTTGACAAAGATGCCGATCATGAAGACGGCTGCCACCGACGCCAGGATCAGCGCCAGTCGCAGGTTTGCTTTCTTCTGTTCAGGGCTCATGTCGTATTCGCGCAAGGTCTGCCCGTCATCAGCCGATCACGCGGGTCGCGGTAGCGTCCAGCTTGGGCGGATTCTCGAAGGTATGGAACGGCGCCGGCGACGGCACTTCCCACTCCAGGCCTTCAGCGCCTTCCCAGGGTTTCTGGGGCGCCTTCTCGCCCTTGCCCATCATGCAGGGCAGGACAACAGCGAAGAGAAAATACACCTGGGCCAGGCCGAATCCGAAGGCGCCGATCGTGGCCACCGCGTTGAAATCGGCGAACTGCATCGGGTAATCCGCATACCGACGCGGCATACCGGCGAGCCCCAGGAAGTGCATCGGGAAGAAAGCAATGTTGAACGAGATCAGCGACCACCAGAAGTGGATCTTGCCGCGTGTTTCGTTGTACATCACTCCAGTCCATTTGGGCGACCAGTAGTAAAACCCGGCAAACATGGCGTACAAGGACCCCGCCACCAGCACATAGTGGAAATGCGCAACGACGTAATAAGTGTCCTGCACCTGGATGTCGATTGGCGCCACCGCCAGGATCAGACCGGTAAAGCCGCCGATCATGAACACGAAAATAAACCCGACGGCGAACAACATCGGCGTCTCGAAAGTCATCGAGCCCTGCCACATGGTGGCCACCCAGTTGAAGATCTTGACACCCGTGGGCACTCCGATGAGCATCGTCGCGTACATGAAGAAGAGTTGCCCGGTAACCGGCATGCCGACGGTGAACATGTGGTGCGCCCAGACCACGAAGCTCAGAATAGCGATGCTGGCGGTTGCATACACCATCGAGGTGTAGCCGAACAGGCGTTTGCGGGCAAACGCCGGAATCACCTGGCTGATGATGCCGAAGGCCGGCAAAATCATGATGTACACCTCGGGGTGGCCAAAAAACCAGAAGATATGCTGGTACATCACCGGGTCACCACCACCACCCGGGTTGAAGAAGCTGGTGCCGAAGTGGCGGTCAGTCAGCGTCATCGTGATCGCACCGGCCAGCACCGGCATCACGGCGATCAGCAAATACGCAGTGATCAGCCAGGTCCAGGCGAACATCGGCATTTTCATCAGCGTCATGCCGGGCGCGCGCATGTTCAGCACGGTGACGATGATGTTGATCGAGCCCATGATCGAACTCGCGCCCAGGATGTGCAGCGCAAAAATGATCATGTCCATGCTTGGGCCCATCTGCAGGGTCAGCGGAGCGTACATGGTCCAGCCGGCCGCTGGCGCACCGCCGGGCATGAAAAACGAACCCATGATCAACACGCCAGCGGGAATGAGCAACCAGAAGCTGAAGTTGTTCATGCGCGCAAACGCCATGTCGGAGGCACCGATCTGCAGCGGGATCATCCAGTTCGCGAACCCGACGAAGGCCGGCATGATGGCGCCGAACACCATGATGATTCCGTGCATGGTGGTGAGCTGGTTGAACATCTCGGGGTTCACCAGTTGCAGTCCGGGCTCGAACAACTCGCTGCGGATGATCAAGGCGAGCACCCCGCCGACCATGAACATGGTGAAGGAAAACAGCAGGTACAAGCTCCCGATGTCCTTGTGGTTGGTCGCGAAGACCCAGCGCCGCCAGCCGGTTGGGGCATGGTGGTCGTCGTGGGCGTGACCGTGGGTATCCAATACTGCGCTCATGCTGGTGTCCTTGTCGTCAAATCTCTATCTCGATCCGCTGCCGTGTCACATCCGTGCAGCGTCTACTTGCGCGCGCTTTGCACGTCGGCCGGTTGCACGATCTCTCCGGTCTTGTTGGACCAATGGTTCTTGGTGTAGCTGATGACGGCTGCGATATCGGTGTCGCTGAGTTGGCTCCACGATGGCATGGCGCCGTTGTTCTGACCATGGAGCAGGACGGCGATCTGCTTGGCTTTGTCGGTATCGAGCACCACAGCAGCACCGTCCAGCGGCTTGATCGGACCGGCGCCCTTGCCGTTGGCCTGGTGGCAGGCCTGGCAATTGGCGGTGTAGACCTTCTCGCCACGCGCAACGATTTCGTCAAGCGTCCATACGCGTGACGGATCGTCTGCCTTGGCCGCGATCTTCTGCATTTCATCGTCGACCCATTTGGAGTAGTTCTCTGCGGACACCACCTTGACATGGATCGGCATGTAGGCATGTTCCTTGCCGCACAACTCGGCACACTGACCATAAAAATCACCGATCTTTTCAGCCCGGAACCAGGTGTCGCGCACGAAACCCGGAATCGCGTCCTGCTTGATGCCGAAGGAAGGAACCATGAAGGAATGGATCACGTCGTTGGCGGTCGTGATGATGCGGATCTTCTTGTCCACCGGTACGACGAGCGGGTTGTCGACCTTGAGCAGGTAGTTGTCGATCGGCGCACCCGCTTTGGGGCCACCCGCATTCGACAACTCGCGCTGTTCGCGGTCTAGCGCCGACAGGAAACCGATGCCCTGGCCTTCGCCGTTGATGTAGTCATAACCCCATTTCCACTGCATGCCCGTGGCCTTGATGGTCACGTCGGCGTTTGTGGTGTCCTTCATCGCGACGATGACCTTGGTCGCTGGCAACGCCATGAGGATCACGATGATGAAGGGGATCACCGTCCAGATGATCTCCACCGTGGTCGATTCATGGAACGTGGCGGCCTTGTGGCCGACCGACTTTCGGTGTTTCCAGACCGAATACATCATGACACCGAAAACGCCAAGAAAGATCACCGTGCAAATGATCATCACGTACCAGTGCAACCAGGCCTGATCCTCGGCGATTTTGGTCACCGGCGCAGGCAGGTTGAGCTGCAAGACCGACGGGCCGCCAGGCAGGTCGTTGACCGCATGGGCCAGTGTCAATGGGGCTGTTGCCAGCCAGGCACCCACCGCGATTGCCAGAGAACCCCACTTGCCCACAATGCTCTTCTTCATGATCACTACTTTGCCTCACTTTTGCATTGATACGCACTACCAGGATGCACGGCCATCACGCTCCGCGCAGCGCCATTCTGATCTCGCGGGCCAGCACCGGCCGCAATTCAGGCCGCACAAACCGCCCGATATGCACAGTCCTGCCCTGCCCCGACAACACAATCAATGAATTGTCGGCCACACCAGGCTCCACCCTTACCCACTCACGCCGGAATTCCGACCGACGCATCTTTCCGCCATCCTCCTGTTCGATGACCAATTGTTCACCGGCAAGGCGGATCGTCTCGCCATCGCTGGCATGGCGGGCATACACCAGGAATGCCAGCCCCACCGCGAAGAGTTCGAACCAGGCGATCGGCAATACCAGCGTCGCGCCCTTGAACCAGAACAGTCCGCCGATGGCCAGCGTCACCACGCACAACGAGAGATAGAGCACCAGCAACTGGCGCGGCGTGACCGAGCAGTTTCGCCGCAAAAACCAATGAAAGTTCTGTCCCTGAACCGTCGCGAAGTGAAAAGCCGGATTCATCACGCGCCTCGCCATCCCAACGCCATGCCCTTCAGACACGGAACGGTGAAACCCCGGGGAAATGCCCATATTTCACCCGCGGCATTGTAGCCGACCGACCTACCCACTCTGCGCGCTGGCGCCATGTCCGTGCGCCTCATTGCGTTTGTGACGAATCATGCTTGCCTTGCCGGAGAATCCGACGCATGTCGTCCAGCGAGAACTGTGTTTCGGCCTGGACTGTCAGCCTCGGCTGTGGCTTGAGCGCATGACCATAGATGATTTCGAATGTCAGCGCGATCGACCCGTCGCTCGAAGAACCATCCGACAGGCCGGACAATGCCTGCAACAGGCGATCTTTCCATACCCGCGCGCGCAGGCCCGGGAAACGGTGCGGATGCAGATTGCGACCGAGTTCGCGCAATTCCGCCAGCAACCGCTGCGGTGACGCGTAGGTCAGGGTGATCCGCTCCATGTCCATCACCGGCTCGGCATAACCTGCCGCCAGCATCATGTCGCCCCAGTCGTGCATATCGGTGAACGCGTGCGCTGGTTCGGGCCAGCCCAGGGCTTCGTAGACGCTGCGCAATTGCAGCAAGGTGTCCGGCCCCAGGCAGGAAAACATCAGGAAGCCGTCGGCCGCCAGCATCTTGCGCCAGCGCTCGAGCAATGCTCCGGGGTCGGCCGCCATATGCAAGGCCATATTGGCCCAGACCATGTCGGACGCTCCATCGGGTGGCGCGGTCCACTCCGATGCAGTGCCGCGCCAGCGGGCCGATCGCCACCAGGGCGACTGCAATGCAGCTTGCGCCACACGCTGGCGCTGTTCAGTGGGTTCAACGATCCAGCAGCGGGCCTGCGGATAACGCTGTGCCACTGCGCCATGGGCCTGCAGGCCGCCGCGCACGGGCTCCCAATCGGTCCAGGACCGTGGCTGCAGCCGGATCCATTGGAGCCGTTCCTGCATGCGCCGACCGATCTCCTCGTGCAGCCATGGCGACGCCGTGTCCGGGTGTTGGGCCCAGCGCGCCGCAGCGCGTGGATCAATGGAGGGAGGAAGTTCGGCAGACATTGGATGTGCCGAGCATATAGTGGCCCGATGTTTCGCGCCTTGCTGGACAGAATATCCCACCGACTGCCCAGCCAATGCCTGGTCTGCCACAGCTGGCCGGGTGCACCCTTGTGTGAGGCCTGTGTGGCGCGTTTTGCCCAACCGTGCGCGCGTTGCACCGGTTGCGCCATGCCGGTCCCCCCGAACGTCGAGCGCTGCGGCGCCTGCATCCGCCATCCGCCGCCGCTGGACGCCTGCGTAGCGGCCGTGCCGTACGCTTACCCCTGGTCCGGTCTCATCGTCCGCTTCAAGTTCCATGGCCAGCCAGGTCACGCCGACACGCTGGCCAACATATTGCGTCACGCGCCCTGGGTGGAGCCGGCACTCGATTGCGCGCACCACGTGCTTGCCATGCCCTTGTCGACCCAGCGACTGCGCACGCGGGGCTTCAACCAGGCCCTGGAACTGGCGCGGCGGCTGGCACCCGACAAAACCGATCCGACCCTGTTGTTGCGTATTCGCGACACCGCGATCCAGAGCACCTTGAGCCGGCCCGAGCGCTTGCGCAACGTGCGGCATGCGTTTGCCATCGAGCCGCACCGCGTGGACGAACTGGCCGGCAAACGCATCGTGCTGGTGGACGATGTGATGACCAGCGGCGCGTCACTGTTCGCCGCAGCGGCAGTGTTGCGCCAGGCCGGCGCAAGCCACGTCACCGGCATGGTGCTTGCGCGCGCGGAGCTATCTGCGGGCCGGCCTGCCTGAACACCCACAATACCGGCCATGTTCCATATCGTACTGGTCGAACCCGAAATTCCGCCCAATACCGGCAACGTCATCCGGCTGGCAGCCAACACCGGGTGCAGTCTGCACCTGGTCGAACCACTGGGGTTCTCACTGGACGACAAACACATGCGCCGCGCAGGACTCGATTACCACGAATATGCGCCGCTGCACCGCCATGCGCGCTGGAGCGATCTGCTGCGTGACGCCCGACCCGACCCCCTGCGCATGTTCGCACTGACCACACGCGGGTCAGGCAACCCATACGAACAGGTCTTCAGACCCGGCGACTGGCTGGTGTTCGGCTCAGAAACCCGCGGCCTGCCGCCGGAGATCCGGGCGACTTTCGCACCCGATCACTGCCTGCGCCTGCCGATGCGCGAAGGTCAGCGCAGCCTGAACCTGTCCAACGCGGTGGCGGTGACCGTGTTTGAGGCCTGGCGCCAGAACCATTTTGGCGCGGCGGCAGGCAAGATGTGCTGACGCTGCAAGCGGGCGCTCAAGGGTAACGCCGCACCACCGACTGGGCCACACACACCGGTTTGGTCGCACCGTCCTTCTCGACCACCATGTCCCAGACCAGTTGCACGCCATTTTTGTCAATCGGCTCGCTCGACACCAGGCTGAACCGGGCACGCAGTCGGCTGCCCACCGGTACCGGCGCCATGAAACGCACCTTGTTCAGGCCGTAGTTGACCCCCATCGCCGACTCCTCGATCACGATGGCTTCGGCAAGAAACCGTGGCAATAACGACAAGGTCAGGAATCCGTGCGCAATCGGTGCACCGTACGGCCCGGCCTTGGCTCGCGCCACGTCCACATGGATCCACTGGTGGTCGCCGGTGGCTTGCGCGAACAGGTTCACTTGTTCCTGAGTGATGGTGATCCAGTCACTGACGGCCACTTCCTGCCCCACCATGGCGGTGAGTTCGGCCAACGTCTTGAAAATTTTCATGGTTGCAATCGAAACAGCATGGTTAAAACGGATTGGGGGCTATTTGTCGAGCCAGTGACAGATAGGCTGCCACTGCTCCAGGTCTTTCTCGAAGCGCCCGGGCGCCACGTCGAACAGTGTCAGGCCGTGGGCTGCCAGATGCACATAGTTCTGCGTGTCGCGCAGATAGGTGAGTACCGGCACGTCCAGCGTGTCGACAAATGCATGCAGCTTGTCCGCGGCAATGGTACGTGCATCCACACGCATGCCCACCAGGGCGATCTTGCTGTTGTCCACATGCTTGTTCGCAGCCAGGTCGTCCAGAAAGGCGCGGGTTGCAAAGATGTCGAACACGCTGGGCTGCACCGGAACCAGCACCTTGTCGGCCATTTTCATGACATCCTTGAAACGCCAGCCGTGCAGTCCGGCCGGCGTGTCGACGACCACATGGGTGGTGCCTCTGGGTGGGCGCGCGATCAGATCGGCATTGATGTCCCAGGTCTGGATCGGCCGTGCCGTCGCCGGTCGCAGGCTCAGCCACAGACGCGACGATTGCTGCCGATCTGCGTCGCCGAGCATCACTGCGTGGCCGCGTGACGCAAAATAACCCGCAATATGGGTCGACAACGTGGATTTGCCCACGCCGCCCTTGGGATTGGCAACAACAACGACTGGCATCGGATGACTCCCGGAACTGCGACTGCTTGCTATGTTAGCGGCAAGGCCTGCGCGACCGCTCCATCGACCGTTGCACCACGGGCATGCATCATTTCCGTTCGACCGAAGGCGTACTGAACCGACCATGGACCACGCGCCCGCCTGGCTGATCAACAGCTTCATTTACCTCGGCGCCGCGGTGTTCGCGGTCCCCGTGTCCAGGGCGCTGGGCCTGGGCGCCGTCGCCGGCTACCTGGCCGCGGGCATGGCGATCGGACCCTGGGGCCTGGGCCTGGT
>CAJDWO010000075.1_pt1 | contig 13887 bp, 15 predicted proteins | sample 7391601 | NCBI WGS metagenome assembly CAJDWO01 (sample SAMEA7055735, study PRJEB34461) | soil metagenome | biome: terrestrial ecosystem; feature: Peninsula; material: soil | place: Antarctica | collected 2016 | reverse complement strand
ATAGGCAATTTGCGGCGCGTTGTACGCGAAAGTGAAAAGGTTGTAGTTATCCCGAATCAGAACGCCGGAAATCACACCGGTCTGGGTTGCGGTAATGCCGGTTTCGTTATCTGTCTTGGCCCCAGACAGGTTGTCGCATTTGGTGAAGTGATCCGCGGCGCTGCTCTGGTCGCTGCAGCTCATGTGTTCATACTGGCTGTTGGCGACTCCACCAACAGAGATATTGCCGTGGACGTCTACCTGAGTGCCTTGGCCCGGCATGTTGCCGCTGCCGACGTTGCCGATGAATGAATAGCCGACGTTTGGCGAGTTCATTCCGTTTGCAAACAGGTTTTGCGCGCTCGCGCCCAGCTTCGTCAGCCAGTAGATCAAGTTAACTACGTGCGGATCCCGATTGGTGAACGGAGGGCATGTCCCGTAGTAGTTACCGGTTCCGTTGTAACAAGGGTTGTAGCCTATCCGCGCCAGGCTTTGCATCACCATCACGCACCCGAGCGGGATACATCCGGGCGTACCATTTGTTTGCGCCGATACCGCGTCATCGTGACCGGCACCCGCCGACTCCAACGCCAGCACAAAGGGTGCGTCCGTCGCGATTTCGTCGTAGCTTGCCACCTCGTAAGCATTATTCGAGACCAGGCTCAGGTCTGATCGATTGAGCAGCAAAATCTGGTAGCCATAACAAGGGCTTGTGCACTTGCGGCTGCTTGCGTCGATCGGCACTGGCGACTTATAAAGCGTGTCACCGATCTGAATACCCCAACTCGTGGCTTGGCTGGCATCGGCGCCGGCGGCGATGACTCGCGTCTGGATCGGAACGAGCCGGGCGTTCAGCATGGTTGCGCGAGCCGAATCCCCTGCCCCGGTTCCGCTGGACAGGACTGTGTCCAGACTGAAGGTCGAGTTCAATCGCTGGTCGCCGTAGCGAACCTGAATCTGGTTCTTGCCGTAGTTGATGTCTGGCCGCGTCACCTGCGCAGTACGCCGCCCGCTGGAGTCGGGCGCGTCGAATCTGTCAGTGATGTCGATGCCGTTGAGCAGCACGACCAGCTTGCTCGAATCGATGGAGTTTTCCGCCTTGACCGTAATGGTGGCCGAATCTCCGTGCACGGTAGCCCTGTCCAGAGGAGCAGTAACCGACAAAGAATCCAAAGGCGAAGGCGAAGGGGTGGAAGTGGAACCGCCACCGCAACCGGCAACGACCAGACAGAACACCGCAATAACACAGCCGACCCCAGCGCGCATTTGACCTCCCCCGGCAGACTTTGCCTGACCGCCGTCACCATGTTTCCCGGCGGCATATTCGTATATCGAATCGAGCGGCAGATCAGGTTCTGCGGCGCCCGTCCATCGCAGTTCGGCAATCTATTGGAGTTTTGTAGAACTGTGGTCGGCAAGAACTTTATTCCGACGCAATTGCGATGTCAACACCGGTTCGTGGCTCCGGTCTACTGCAAATAGCAGCAGATACAGAGCTGCGCCAAAATGGCGTTTTTGAAGGCGATCCATGAAGGCCACATTAAGCATAGTCAGCTTGTTGCTAGTCTTGGCCATAGCAGGTCTGTTGGCCAAGTCACAGCTTGCCGCCAGTTCAAAGCCAGTGGCTGTACCTTCTGTAGACGCCAGTGCTTCCCTTGCTGTGACTACACCGGGCGCGACATCGCTGCAGCAAAGCCAGGATATTCAGAAGCAAGTCCGGCAATCGGTTGAGGCGGCGGACATCGTTCTGAAGCCGACTGCTGGTAACGTCGCCGCGGCTTGTACCTGTTCAAGCGGTTCGATGGCTCGGCCGAGGGCCCACGCTCACACATGCCAAGCCGGGAAATGCCGGCGCCTGGATCATTGGTCGATGGATTCGCAACATGGGGCGCTTGGCCTTCGACACGCCCCGTCCGTCTGCAACCGCACAGACGGGACACGCGAAATACACGAAGCTATGGCTGGATCCGACATTCGCCGTCGGAGTCGGGTTGATTCACCGATGGTGGCGCACAGGCAGCTGACCGGTCATCGGCCGGTTCGGATGCTGCGTCGCACGCGGATGAAAGCGCGGCCACGACGGCACTTTGGCCCCTAGCCGGGGCCACCATTTGAAAGGGAAACACCATGACTGTCGCACGTATCACCGAAATCAGCAGCGTAAGCAAAGTCAGCTTCCAGGACGCCATTGAACAGGGCGTTGCGCGTGCCAACCAGACGTTGAAAAATCTCAAGGGCGCCTGGGTGAAAGACCAGGAAGTCACCATCGACAACGGCAAGGTTGCCGGATACAAGGTGATTCTGAAGGTGACCTTCATCCTGTCGGATTGATCCGAAGCGTAACGGCGCTGCGCCTGGCTACTGTCCGGCGCAGCGCCGTTGCGACGCGGGTGCAAGACAAGGGGCTGGTTGATTGGCGGCCGCTGCCACCTTGTCAGCCCACGGGTAAGTGTGCAGCGCCAGACCGACTATTTTTTTCGATGTGGCAAGCAAAAGCATTCATTGAAGTGCCACCGCATTTCGATGAGGGTTCGCCGCGCCCGATATCCAGGCGCCCACTGCGGTCAAGTGTCCCCTTTCCCCCTGCACTTGATGCGGGCAGAGTGACGCGAGCGTGACGCGCAGCTTCGAAGAGGAGGTCCTTTCCCTACCAGCCTGCAACGCGGGAGGCCTTGATCGGCTACCCTTTGCGCCATGTATTCCGCCTTCGAAAAGCTCGTAGATCCGTATCCCGACGCGCTGCCATCCACACCACCCAAGGGTTTCGTGCCGTTCGTGTGGGCAGCTTCCGCAGGGCTGCGGCGCTACATCGTGTTGATGACCGTGTTCACGGCGACCATCGGGGTATTCGAGGCCTTGCTGTTTGCGATGCTCGGCAAGATCGTCGACTGGCTCGGTCCGGTGCAGCCAGAACGCCTGTGGGCCGAACACGGCGGCAGCCTGTTGCTGCTGGCGCTCGTCCTGCTGGGCAGCACGGTGCTGGTGGCGCTGCAGTCGCTGTACAAGCGCCAGGCGCTGGCCGGCAACTTTCCGATGCTGCTGCGCTGGAACCTGCATCGCCAGATGCTGCGCCAGAGCATGCATTTCTACCAGGACGAGTTTGCCGGCCGCGTGGCGGCCAAGGTGATGCAAACCGCGCTGGCGGTACGCGACGTCTGGATGATTCTGGGCGACATCCTGGTGTTTGTGGTCATCTACTTCGTCACTATGGTGGTCGTGGTCGGCGCATTCAACTCCTGGTTGCTGCTGCCCTTCGTGGGCTGGGTGCTGCTGTACATCGGAGCCTTGCGCTACTTCGTGCCGCGGCTGGCCAAGACCGCGAAGTCGCAGGCCGATGCGCGCTCGCTCATGACCGGGCGCATCACGGACGCCTACACGAACATCGCCACCGTCAAACTGTTCTCGCATGCCGGGCGCGAGGCCGGTTATGCGCGCTCGGCGATGCAGGAGTTCCTGGTCACGGTGCATGCACAGATGCGCCTGGTCTCGGGCTTCGAGATCGTCAACCATCTGCTGGGTATCCTGCTGATCCTGGGCACCACGGGCGTCGTTTTGGGGCTTTGGATGCAGGGCAGCGTGGGCGTTGGCGCGGTGGCCGCGGCAACTGCGATGTCGCTGCGCCTGAACGGAATCTCGCATTGGGTGATGTGGGAGATGGCCAGCCTGTTCGAGCAGGTGGGCACGGTGCAGGACGGCATGAACACGTTCTCACGGCCGCAGGCGGTGGTCGACCGCGTCGATGCAGTCCCCTTGCGCGTGCTGCGCGGGGAACTGCGCTTCGAGCAGGTTGGCTTTGCCTATGGTGCGACGGGTGCCGGCGCGTCCCAGATCATCGACGGGCTATCGCTCAACGTGCAGCCTGGCGAAAAGGTGGGCCTCGTCGGACGCTCGGGCGCCGGCAAGAGCACCTTGCTGAGCTTGCTGCTGCGCTTCCATGACGTCGAGTCCGGCCGCATCCTGATCGATGGGCAGGACATCGCCCATGTGACGCAGGACAGCCTGCGCGCGCAGATCGGGATGGTGACGCAGGACACGTCCCTGCTGCACCGTTCGGTGCGCGACAACATCCTTTACGGACTGCCCGAGGCGAGCGACGAACAAATGCGCGCCGCGGGCCGGCAGGCCGAAGCCGATGGCTTCATCCAGGGGCTGAGCGACGCGAATGGGCGCTCGGGCTACGACGCGCACGTCGGCGAACGCGGCGTCAAGTTGTCCGGCGGGCAGCGCCAGCGCATCGCCATCGCGCGCGTGATGCTCAAGGACGCGCCCATCCTGCTGCTAGACGAGGCGACCAGCGCACTGGACAGCGAAGTGGAGGCCGCCATCCAGGCCAGCCTGTACCGTCTCATGAAAGGCAAGACCGTGGTAGCCATCGCCCACCGGCTGTCGACGATCGCCGCCATGGACCGCCTGATCGTGATCGACGCCGGCCGCATCGTGGAGCAGGGCGACCACCGCAGCCTGCTGACCCGGGGCGGGCTGTATGCGCGACTCTGGGAGCGGTGGTTTTCTGGGGGAACAGGAAAACGACGGCGAAGGCAAAGGCGATGCCGAAGCCATGCTGTCCGATCAGACGCTGGCGCTGGACGAGCCCGCGTCCTCCATGCTGCCCGAACGGGATATGGCGGTACCGCCCGCGTTCAGGTAGGCACCGGGACGCGGCTATCAGCCCCTCCTTTGGGTGTGAGGCCTACGGCCGTCTGAGCGTGGCGCTGCCGAAACAACGCATTTGACAAAGCCGGTTGCGCGTCGCATATTGCGCGCTGGGAGCCGGGCGTGCCGCACAACAAAAGCAATCGGGACGCTCGTCGCAATCGGAGTCTCCGTGATACGTGTTGTCAAATGGATTGTCGGCATCGTGGTCTTGCTGGCCGGCTTGACCGCCATCGCCGTGGTGGTGGGGCTGAAAATGGGAGAGCACAGGCGCATGCGCGTGGTCGAGGTGAAGCTGCCGAATTCGCCGCCGTTCACCACCGATGCCAGCATGCGCGAGCAAGGCCACTACCTTTTCGAGTCACGTGGCTGCGTGCTTTGCCATGGCAAAAATGGGGGCGGCCGTGAATTCGTGAACGACGGCAAGGGCACACACATCGCCGGCCCCAACATCACGTCGGCCGGCGTTACCGCGAAGTACCAGCCACAGGATTGGGATCGCACCATCCGACACGGCGTCAAGCCGGATGGACACCCTCTCATGGTCATGCCATCCGAGGACTACAGCCGGCTCACCGACCATGACTTCTCTGCACTGGTGTCCTATGTGCGCAGCCTGCCGCCCGTGCATGGCGGCGGCGCGGCGGCGGTGGATCTCCCGTTGCCGGCGCGCGTGATGTACGGATTCGGGCTCGTTCCCGACGCCGCCGACACCATCGACCACAGCCTGCCGCCGCCCGCGCCGGTGGCTTCGGCCATCACCGTCGAACACGGCCACTATGTGGCCAATATGTGCGATGGCTGCCATGGGAAACACTATTCGGGCGGCAAGATCCCCGGCGGTCCGCCGGACTGGCCCGCGTCCGCCAACCTCACCTCCGGCGCAGGTAGCGCCATGGTGCGCTATCCGACTGCGGATGCGTTCGCGGCCATGTTTCATTCGGGCAAGCGCCCCGATGGCAGGGCAATCAGCGTGATGCCCTTTGAGTCCTTCTCTCAGATGAGCGACACCGACGTGCGTGCCCTGTATGCATTTCTGAAGACGGTGCCTGCGCGAAACGCTGGACAGCGTTGACCTCGCGCCCTGGTTTGCGCAAGGCTTTTACTGCAACAAGCGATTGAGCAACCCCGCCAGTCGCGCCGCCGCCAGCGCCAACTGCTGCTCCAGCATCGGCGTGAAGCGCGGGGTGTAGTCGTCTGGCAAGCTGTGGGGCGGATAGAAACCAGCCATGTCCACGATCTGGCAGGATTCCCGGGCCGCGTGGGTCAGGTCAAGGTCTTGCGCGAGCTCCGATGCCGGCAACGCCTTGAGCGTGTGTACCAGCACCTTGGTGGATTCGTTCCGTTCGCGCAACATTGCCGAGTCCCACAACGCGTGCAGATTGGTGCCGCTTCCGAATGCCTGTAACTGGTAACGGTTGCCACCACGGTCGTCGGCGTGTCCGGCGTGCAGCGGTTGGTGCACATCGGCAACCAGATGCACGACGTACTTCAGCGCAACCAGTTTCTGCGCATCGGATGCATTGGACGTCAGCACGGCCATTTGCCGCTCGGTCGCTGCAATCACGCATTGGCCATCGGGACAATCCCGCACCGGGTCGTAGCTACACGTACCCCTGGGAAAGTTGACAAAGTGCCACCGCCGGGTGGCATCGTCACGGTTGTTGTCGGCCCAGCTCGCCACCGATGCCAGTGTGGCGCCTGGCTCCAGAGCCAACAACCGGCTGGCAGCAGCCCGCGCTGGCGGCGCCAACTGCTCCCAGGCGAGTTCGGCCACGACACGATGGCCCAGGACGCCCCAGGCTTGTGCTGCCGGCAGCACAAGCACCAGCAGCAATCCAGCCAGACATCGCAGCATCCAGTTGGCAGCGCTCAGCCCGCCTCCGGCACAAAACGCAGTGCCACGCCATTGTTGCAATAACGCTTGCCGGTGGGCGCTGGGCCGTCGTCGAATATATGGCCCTGGTGGCCTTCGCAACGCACGCAGTGGTACTCGGTGCGCGGCAGTATCAGCTTGAAATCGGTCTTGGTTGCCACGGCCCCCGGCAGCGGCTGGTAGAAGCTGGGCCAGCCGGTGCCGCTGTCGTATTTGGTGCTCGACGGGAACAAAGGCAGATCGCAACCAGCGCAGTGGAAGGTGCCAACGCGCTTTTCATTGTCCAGCGGGCTGGAGCCGGACCGCTCGGTGCCCTCCTTGCGCAACACGGCGTATTGCGCTGGCGTCAGACGCTGCTTCCATTGGGCATCGCTCAGGCGCAATGGTGTGATGGTCCCGGTGGTTCCTGCGGGGGGCGCCGCAACGGAAGGCTTCGCCAGGCCAATGCCTGCGAGCAAGGTGATGAGATGACGTCTATCCATGCAAGATACCTTTCAGGTTCGCTGCGCACGAGAAAGTGTGCGTGTGTACTGGGTCGTCTTGCTGCGGGACAATCTTTCAGCGAACATTCAAATGCCGGACACACTGAACAGCTTCAGTCTTCCGGGTCGATCAGACGATCATGTTCCGGGTCGTCGGAGATTTCCGGCGGCACCAGCCCGTCTTGTTGGTCGTCCGCCAGGAGATCGCCGTCAGCATCGTCAGGCTCGGGCGTGGGCACGTCTTGGGGATGGTATTGAGTATGCGGCACGATGACCTCCTTTCTGAGAGGCTCCATCGTCCTACGTAATGCGGCGCGCGTCAAACCCATCCATCATGGATCGAGCGGGTGCTAAACCACTCTTGCGCATGCAACGCACCACCCGCCCCTGACCATCGACGTCATTTGCGGGCGCAGACAAATTTCCACACCTCCTCGTCGGCAGTGTCAGGCACCACCTTGCGCACGTCGGCGGCACGGGGTTCGGTGGCAACCACCGGTCCCGAGCCCATATTGCCAGCCAGCGCCGTCAGGCTCAGGTGCTGCCCGGTTTGGGTGTCACAGTCAAATTCGTCCTGCATCTTCACCGAGTGAAACCGCTCCGTGTCCGAGATCACCTGCGGCTCTTCGTAGTCCGTCAGCGTCACGACCCGCATCATCTTGCCGACCTTGCGTATCGTGGCCGGATCGAGGTAATGATGGACCTTGCCATCCATCGAGTCGGCAACCTTGACCCAATCGGCGCAGGCACTGGCGCTCGCCACCGCCACCAGCAATCCGACAACCAGACGACGCATGTTTTCTCCTTGCAAGGTGACGCGATTATCCGCCCGGTCAACGGGCCGATGACAAAACAGGGTCTCGTCAACGTTGATGCGCATAACGTACCAACCAGTTCAGGTCTCGTCCCCGTCTTGTACCGGTGCAACACCCAGTTCCGTGCACAGACGCTCGACCGTGCGGCGCAACGCCGCCACCTCGGACTCAAGCCGGGCGATACGAGCCTCGGCATCCGGCAGGTCCAGGGGCGCCCCATCGCTGCGCGCAAGGACAGCGATGTCGATCGGTCCGCACAGGAGATGCGCCCAGCGTTGCTCGCGCGCGCCCGGCGCACGCGGCAACTTCACCACCAGCGGGCCGCCCTTCTCCGGCGATCGGTCCTGCAACTCGTCCAGAAACCCTTCGACCGATGAAATATCGGCAAACGGATACCAACGCTCGGTGTTCAGACGCAATTCGCCTGCAGTCTGCGGGCCGCGCAGCATCAACATGCCCAGCAGTACCGCGGCCTGCTCGAACACATCGATGCCACGCTGAAAGTTGTGCGCAAAACGTGCGGTACGGCCACCATGACTTTCGCGCACCAGTTCGAGGGACTTGAGATTGTCAATGGCCGCTGCCAGCGACGCCTCGTCCAGCGACATGATCGGCTCGCGGCTGGTCTTCTGGTTGCAGCCGGCAAGCAGGGCAGGCAAGGACATCGGATAACTGTCGGGCACCGTGCGGGCCTTTTCCATCAAGGTGCCCAGCACGCGGGCCTCGATCGGTGTCAACACGCTTTGCGCGGGCACTATGGCATTCGTCATGGATTCGGCAACTCCCTCAGCACCTTGAACAATTTCTTTTCCATCTCATTTTCGCGCAGCAATCCGTCGAGCGGCTGTCTGATGGCGCTGCGCCATGCCGGATACAGGCCGCGCAGTTATGCCACGCCGTGGGTTGCGCCCGTTGGAGTGCAGGTTCAACCGCTGACCGGGTCAGCAGTGACCTCAAGTGGCAGCAGCGCTGCGGCCTGCGCCTCCAGGCTCTCCAGATCCTGCGGCAATGCCAGCGCCAGACGCGCACGTGCCAAAGCCGTGTGGGCATGGCTCCTGGCTGCCTGCCGCACCTGCACATCGTCGAGATGCGCCAGCGACTGGAACGCCTTTTGCAGGCGCCCCGCCACCTCAATCGAGCCAGCCCCATCACGCGCCAGCGAAGTGAACGCATCGTCGAACATGTCCTGCGTTGCCAGTGCAGGCACTTCCACCCGATTGTTGACGTCGGCATCGTCGATTTCGTCCGTCTCCGGCGTCGCCCACTGCGTGAACAGCCGCACCAAGGTGCCAATGACATCGATTGCGGTGCCGGGGTCGTTCACCGCGGGCGACAGTGCCCGGCCGGCGATCTGGGACAGAACCACCAACCCAAACCGCGGATCTTCGTCGAATTGGCGCTGGTCCCCGATCAGGAACGCGTCAGCCAGTCGTTTACGGTCGACGTCTTTGGTCACGCCAGTTGGCAGCTGCAGATAGGCCAGCGCCACCCCGGGCGCGGCCAAAGTGCCTGGCAAGGCCGCCACGACCACCCGCGCCTGCGATGATTCGGCGCAGGCCTGCAGCGTGTCGACATCGACATGCTGGACGTAACCGACGCGGCTGCCATAGACCGGCTCGCCTTGCGGCTGCAAGGGCCGCACCGCCGAGCCGCCCATCAAGGGCGAGCGCTTGCGCAGGCGCAAGGCGGTGGCGGTGGCGCGTTCCACCGCGGAAATGGTGCTGCCCATGCGACCCAACCGAGCGATGCGGTCGACCCAGCGCACGAACGTCAAAATCACCACTGCGAACACGAACAAGGTCAGCGCAAACAGTGTGAACATGCCGGCGCGACCAAAATAGCCGTTCTGTGAAGCGGTCAGCGCCACGATACTGAAGATGAAGGCACCAATGAAGGCCGACAAGGCGTTTTGCGACACATCGTCTGCCACCACCAGGGTAAAGGCCCGTGGTGTGGCGGCGTTGCTGGCCGAGGCATACGCCGAGACCATCGAGGCCACCGCGAAGGTGGCGATCACCAGCATGCTGGAGGCCTGGATGGTGAGCAGGCTCTCCAGCGCATGGGCCGAGATGCGCGGCAGCTTGACTGACGGCGGCAATCGGTCGGCCAGTGCGGCGCAAAAGACGGCACCGATCGACAACAGACACATGGCCAGTGGGCGCGCCCACAAGCGTTCGCGCAAGCGGCGCATCATGAACAGCGCCTGGCTTTTCGACCAATCTGTCAAATGCATGCCAACCCCCTTTCGACCGCCGTGCGCGTGACATGGGTGGCCGCTTGCATGTCCTGCTCCTGTGGCGCGGTCGGCGGCTTGGCCTGGGCCAGACGCGCAACCGCCACACCGACAGGAGACAAGATGTCTGCCATCATGCTGAACCCTTTGCGGCACTATTCGAACGCACCCCCGTCACCTCGTTGGCCGCCCGGCGCAAGCGCAACTCGACAATACCGTAGGTGATCAACGCCAGCAACAACGGTGCCAGGTAATAGAGGGCACGGTAGGTGAGCACGGCAGCGAGAATTTCGCTCTCGGGCATCCGGGAAACGAGCAACGCAACAAAAACCGCCTCGATCACGCCCAGGCCGGCCGGCACATGGATCAGCACAGCAGCCACCGCTGCTAGCAGCGTGACACCCAGCACCGAAATGTAGTCAATCTTGCTGCCCAGCAAGATGTACAGGATGGTCGCAATCAGCAGCCAGTTGCCGGCCGACAACAGCAACTGAAGCATCGCTACGCGACCGGACGGCAACTCGAACGACTTGCCACGCCATTCCCAACGCCGCCGCGACGCAAACGCACAGGCCCCCAAGTAGGCCAGAGCCAGCAACGGCAGCATCGCACCCAGCACTGTCAGCTGCTGCGGACCAACGTGCCACTCGGCGGGTAACGTGATCGGTGCCGCCACCAGGCTCACGCCAAGCAAGACCGTGTAGGCCAACCAGTTGGTGATCACGCTCAAGCCGTAAACCTGTGCGATATCGGCCGTGTTCAACCCCAGCCGCCCATACAGGCGCAATCGCATACCGACACCGCCGACCATGGCCCCCAGACACAGTCCAAATGCATAAGCGAGCCATGCCACCAGACAGACGTGCGGCCTCGGCAGCCCATGCCCCGTCACATGGCGGCCGATGAGATCGTAAGACGATATCCAGGCATGGCTCAACACTGTCAATGCCAGGGCAAGCGCCAAGGTCGTCGGCGTATTGGAGCGGGCAGAACGCAGAACATCCTGCCAATCGACAGAGCGGCCAAACTGCACCAGCAAAACGACCATCACCCCGAAAAAGACCAGAGTAAAGCCGCGGCGCAACCAGACCCACCGTGACGGTGACCGCGATTGCGTCGTATCACCTGACGCGGCGACCCCTATCACGCCAGACCGGTGGTCAAGGTGCGCCATCGGTCATACTGACTGCAGTGGTCGGTGGCTGCGACACGCCTGCCTGTGCAATGGTCGGCGCCCGGTGCGGCAGCCAACCGAACCAGCGCGAGTAGCCGCTCAGAAAGTGGTACAGGAAGAAGGCGCGCACCGCACGCCACCAGGCCCAGGCTGGCGCCACCGGCTCGGGTTGGATGGCCGTGCAATGCTGCCTGATCAGTTGATCGAGCCGCTGGTCGAGATCCTGGGCAAAATCGGGATCCCGGATCACCAGATTGGCCTCGAGGTTGAGCGCCAGGCTCAGCGGGTCCAGATTGCTCGACCCCACCGTGGCCCACAGGCCATCGACCACAGCGACCTTGCCGTGCAAAGGTCGTTCGTTGTACTCGTAGATATGCACACCTGCCTTGAGCAGTTGGTCGTACAAAAGGCTGGCGGCCGTCTTTGCGATGGGCATGTCGGGTTGTCCCTGCAGGATCAACGCCACATGCACGCCACGCCGCGCTGCCCGGCGCAACTGGCGCAGCAGTAGATATCCTGGAAAGAAATACGCGTTGGCAAGAACTACGCGTTTGCGCGCGGCGCGAATCGCGGCCCGGTAGTGGCGCTCGATCGCATTGCGGTGCCGGTGATTGTCGCGGGTGACGAAGATCATCTCGGCGGAACCGCACGCCTTGTCATCGCTGGCGTCAGCTGCGGCGCCATCCGACTGCGTGTTGTCCGTCCGCACAGAGGGGTTGACCTGCTCGTGAACAAACGCGCGGATCTGCGCCACGATCGGGCCCTCCACCTGCACCGCATAGTCCTGCTTGCCAAGTGGTCCGAATTCACGAACATGGTCATGCGAAAAGTTGATGCCACCGACAAAGGCGACCTGGCCGTCGACGACGACAATCTTGCGATGCATGCGGTGCAGGACGTTGCATCGGGCACCCAATATCCGCCAGGCCGGGTCATATACCCGCAACCGCACACCTGCCTGCGTCAGCGCCTCGATAAAGCCGTCCGACAGCTCACAGGTGCCGTACCCGTCGACCAGCATGTCGATGCGTACGCCGCGCCGCGCTGCGTCCAGCAAGACGGCATGCAACTGCTTGCCGATCGGATCCTCGAAAAGGATGAAGGTCTCCAGCACAACCTCGTCGCGGGCCTGGGCGATCGCATCGAAGACGGCCGGGAAATAGGCCTCGCCGTTTTCGAGCAGCTGCACCCGGTTGCCGCCAATCCAGCGCGATGGTGGTTTCACAGGTCGATCTCCGCCGCCAGCGGCGCGTGGTCCGACAGGTGCGACCAAGGTTTGCGTGGCAGCACCATCGGTGCGTGGGCACCGGCTCCGCGTACATAAATGCGGTCCAGCTGCAGCACTGGCGCACGCGCCGGAAACGTGCGTGCCGCATGCCCATGCACCATCTGAAACACATCCTGCAGATTGGCCTTGTGCGCAAGGCGCGCGCTGGCGTTGCAGCGCCAGTCATTGAAATCACCCGCCACCACCAATGGCGCGTTGGCGGGAACAACTTCGTTCACCATGGCACACAACATGTCGACCTGCTGGCGGCGGTGCGCTTCAACGAGGCCCAGGTGCACACAGACCGCGTGTACGTCACCGAAGCCGGGAACGGCCAAGGTGCAATGCAGCATGCCTCGGCGCTCCGGGCCGTCAATTGAAATGTCCTGATTCTGGTGCTGCACGATCGGGTACTTCGACAACAAGGCATTGCCGTGGTGTCCGTGCGGATACACCGCATTGCGACCATATGCAAACTCTGGCCCACCGCATTGCGACCATATGCAAACTCTGGCCAGATCGAGTCGGCCAGAAACTCGTATTGCGGCACGGACGGCCAGTCGGCGTGGCGGCTGGCGTGTCCTGTGTGATCACCCTGCACCTCCTGCAGAAACACCAAGTCGGCTTGCACAGCCCGCACTGCGTTACGCAACTCGGGGAGGATGAAACGGCGATTGAAAAAGCCGAAACCTTTGTGCATGTTGATTGTCAACACACGCAGGCTTGGACGGACCAGCTGGTTCGCGGGCAATATGATGTCGGAGTCAGTCACCATTCTGTTGTAACACCCGATGGGCCAGACCCCTGTAGGAAAACGGCGGCAATGCCTGTCGGCTCGCTGCGTCCGCGGCCATCGTGACGGCCTCAATTTCAGACCCATTGCAATGTACTGATCAAGCAGGAGTGACGTCCGTCGACAGAAACACTGTTACACATGCCAATTGCCCAGTAACCGCAAATGGTGGGATGATCATCGATTGCGGCGGCATCACGGTTGCTGCTGACAAAATGAAGGGGAATCCAGGGCATGCGTTGGGCCAAGACGAGTTTGAGGAACAGTTTTTTTGGCTGGCTAGCCCATCAACCCGCGGCGCAGCCGAGCGAGCGGCTTGAAGAGATTCGCAGGGCCATGCTGGCGCTTCTTGAACAAAGTCCCGTTGGCGATAACAGCGCGGTCGAGCGCAAGGTGCTGTTTGCCCACGACATCGACGCCTTGTGGTACCTGCGCATCGACTTGATGACCACCCTCTCGGAAGCACGCGGGGAATCCGTTGCGCGCACCTGCCTTGCGGACATCACCCGCATGTTCGACACGGGCACGGGCGGCAAGCTGCGCTTTGAGCGCCGGGCCGGCCCCCCCAGACGCTGATAGCTGTTCCTTGGCCTGTCGCCACGGCAGGTCGACGCG
>CAJDWO010000026.1_pt2 | contig 14051 bp, 18 predicted proteins | sample 7391601 | NCBI WGS metagenome assembly CAJDWO01 (sample SAMEA7055735, study PRJEB34461) | soil metagenome | biome: terrestrial ecosystem; feature: Peninsula; material: soil | place: Antarctica | collected 2016 | reverse complement strand
CGCCGCACGCTGGCCCAGTACAACGAGCTCAAGGACATCATTGCGATGCTGGGCCTGGAGCAGTTGTCCCAGCAGGACCGCAAGGTTGTGTCGCGCGCACGCAGGCTGGAACGTTTCCTGACCCAGCCCTTTTTCACCACCGGTCAGTTCACGTCACACCAGGGTAGGCTCGTCAGCCTGGCCGACGCGTTGGACGGCTGCGAACGTATCCTGGGCGACGAGTTCAAGGATGTTCCCGAGTCGGCCCTGTATATGATCGGCGCCGTCGACGAGGCGCTTGCCAAGGCCAAGTCAACTGGAGAAGCAGCCCATGTCGATGCAGCTTGACATCCTGTTGCCGTTTCAGGTGTTTGCCAGCGAGGGCGGCGTGCAGCGCATCGTGGCGCACACGCTGCAGGGCTCGCTCGGGCTGTTGCCACGCCGACTCGATTGTGTCGCGGCGCTCGTGCCCGGCATCCTGGTCTACGAAACCGCGGATGGCGTCGAGCACTATGTGGCGGTCGACGAGGGGGTGATGGTAAAAGCCGGCGCGCAAGTCCGGGTGTCGGTGCGCCGCGCGTTCGCCGGCGCCGATCTGCGCTTGCTGCGCCAGGCGGTAGAGCAGGAGTTCCTGGAGCTCAATGAGCAGGAGCAGACGGTGCGTTCGGCGATGGCCAGGCTCGAGATTGGTCTCATGCGCCGGTTCATGGAGTTCCAGCATGGATGACGATGGGAACGACATGGACGACCTGGATGCGTCGGCGCCCAGAGTCCGCCCTGATCTGGCGCAGCAGGTCGGATCCAGCGCAACGCGCAAGCTCAAGGCGCGTCGGCACCGATCGCAAGGCGTATGGTTCGGCCTGGGCATGATGGGCCTGGTGGGATGGTCGGTCGTGGTGCCGACCCTGCTTGGCGCGGCGCTGGGGATCTGGCTGGACAAGAACCATCCGGGTCAGCATTCCTGGACCCTGGCCCTGTTGGTGGGTGGCTTGACAGTCGGTTGCCTCAACGCCTGGCACTGGGTCGCCAAGGAAGAAAAGGCGATTGCGCAGGAGCAGGAGGACAACGATGGTTGATATATGGGTCGGTGCCGGTGTGTTGTTGGCGGGTGTTGCGCTGGGCCTGTTCTTTTTCGGCGGCCTGTGGTGGACGACCCGCCTGGGTCTGGCGTCGCCACGACCTGTCCTGTGGTTCGTCGGCAGCCTGCTGGTGCGGGTGCTGGTGACACTGGCAGTCATCTACGCGGTTTGCGGCGACCAGTGGCAGCGCCAGCTGTTATGCCTGCTGGGGTTCTGGCTGGGGCGTGTCGTGGTGCTGCGACGGACCCGCGTGCCGGCACCCGCCGTGCACCGCCGGGAGGTGACCGATGCACCTTAGTCCGGACGAGATCGTGTTCTGGCAGTGGGGCGTCGTCAGGCTCAATGCGACGATCGTGTTCACCTGGGGCCTGATGCTGCTGATGACGGTGGGCTCCTGGCTGGTCACGCGCAGGTTGTCACATGCCCTGCACCGCTCGCGCTGGCAGAACCTGCTCGAGATCGTCGTGCTGGCCATCGTGAGCCAGATCGAGGACGTGGGGCTGGAGCGGCCGCGGCGTTATCTCGGTTTTCTGGGAACCCTGTTCCTGTTCGTGGCGGTGGCGGCATTGTGTACCGTCTTTCCCGGCTACGAACCACCTACTGGCTCGTTGTCGACGACTGCGGCGCTGGCCCTGTGTGTACTTGTGGCGGTGCCGCTGTACGGTATCCGCGGGCAAGGCCTGGGCGCGTACCTACGCTCATATGCCGAGCCCACCGTCGTGATGCTGCCGTTCAATATCATCGGCGAGGCGTCGCGCACGTTGGCGCTGGCGGTGCGCCTGTTCGGTAACATGATGAGCGGCGCGATGATTCTCGCGATCCTGCTGACCATCACGCCGTTCTTCTTTCCCATCGTCATGACCGTGCTGGGACTGCTCACTGGCATGGTGCAGGCGTACATCTTCAGCATTCTGGCGGCGGTTTACATCGCCGCGGCCACCCGGGACAGCGCCTTGCCTGCGGCATTGGCGAAACCATCTGTCGACTGATCGCCGAATTCCATTGCAAAGGAGTTTTCATGGACAACGTAAGTCTCATTGCCATCGCCTCGATCATCATCGCCGGCATTACGACCAGCCTGGGCTGCATTGCGCCGGCGTTGGCCGAGGGGCGTGCGGTGGCCACCGCGTTGAGCGCGCTGGCGCAGCAGCCCGACGCATCGGCAACCATCACCCGGACGCTGTTCGTAGGCCTGGCGATGATCGAGTCGACCGCGATCTATTGCTTCGTGGTCTCGATGATCCTGATCTTCGCCAATCCGTTCTGGAACCATTTCATCGCCGCCGCAGCGGGGAAATAGGCCATGCCGATCGACTGGTTCACCGTCACCGCACAAGTTCTCAACTTCGTCGTGCTGGTGTGGTTGCTCAAGCGGTTCCTGTATGGCCCGTTGCTCGCTGCCATCGATGCGCGCGAGGAGCGGGTCGCGGCCGAACTCGCTGACGCTGCTGCCAAGCAGACGCAGGCTCTGGCTGAGCGCGATGGTTTCGCGCGCCGCAACGCCGATTTCGACGCCCAGCGCAGCCAGCAACTGGCCGCGGTACAGGCCCAGGTGGCGCAGGAACGTCAACATCTGCTCGCACAGGCGCATCAGGCCGCCAACGACTGGAGCGCCCGACGCCAGGCATTGCTGCTGGCGCAGGCGCAGCAATTGGACCAGACGATCCGCGTGCATGCACAGCAGGAGATCTTCGCGATCACGCGCAAGACCCTGGAAGACCTGGCGGCAACCGACCTGGAACAGCAGGTGTGTCGTGTGTTCGTGCGCCGCCTGCGGGCGACCGACGCCGGCCAGCTGGAGCAGTTGCGCGCGGCATTGCATTCCGGCGCCGAGCCGGTGCTGCTGCGCAGCGCATTCGCGTTGTCGCTGGACATGCGTGAAACGATTCAGGACGCAGTCAACACACTTGCGCCAGAGCCGGTCGTGCTGCAGTTTGCGATCAATTCCGAGCTGGTCGCCGGCATCGAGCTGATTTGTGGCGGTCACAAGATCGGCTGGAACATCGCCGACTACCTTGATGCAATGGCCGAGCAGGTCGAGGCCTTGTTGCAGACTCCGCCATCGAGTCCCTCCCCACCCCGGGACGCGGCATTGTCGCAACCCGCGCCCGCACCGACCGCCCAGATATGAACCAGGGCGAGGACCGGCTGCCCAATATCCTGGGCGATGCCCTGCAAGACGTGCGCCAGGCACGGCAGCAGTTCCAGTTCGCGTTGGTGCCCAAAGAAGTCGGCCTTGTCATGTCGGTGGCCACCGGTATCGCCACCGTCAGTGGCTTGCCCGGAGTTGGCGCCGAGGAGTTGCTGCTGTTTCCCGGCGACGTCTACGGCATCGCTTTCAATGTCGATGAAGACGCAATCGGCGTCGTGTTACTGGGCGACTACTGGCACTTGCAGGCTGGCGATGCAGTGCACCGGACCGGCCGGGTGATGGACGTCGCGGTAGGCGATGCGCTGCTGGGCCGTGTGGTCGATCCGCTCGGCCGTGCGCTGGACGGCAAGGCACCGGTGGCCAGTGCGATCCGGTTGCCGATCGAGCGCGCGGCCGCGCCCATCATGGACCGCGCCCCGGTCACGGTGCCGCTGCAGACCGGGCTCAAGGTCATCGATGCGTTGATTCCGATCGGCCGTGGCCAACGCGAGTTGATCCTTGGGGACCGCCAGACTGGCAAGACCGCGGTGGCGGTCGACACCATCCTGAACCAGCAGGGCAAGGACGTGCTGTGTGTGTATTGCGCCATCGGTCAGCGCGCATCGGCGGTGGCCAAGATCGTCGCCACCCTGCACGATGCCGGCGCGCTGGCCTATACCGTGGTGGTGGTCGCGCAGGGCAATGATGCCCCTGGCCTGGCATTCATCGCCCCTTACGCCGCGACCAGCATCGCGGAGCACTTCATGGAGGCCGGCCGTGATGTGTTGGTTGTCTACGATGACCTGACCCAGCATGCGCGTGCATACCGGACCTTGTCGCTGCTGCTGCGACGGCCACCGGGGCGCGAGGCATTCCCCGGCGATATCTTCTACATCCACGCGCGTCTGCTCGAACGCTCGACCCACCTGATTCCTGAACGCGGCGGCGGGTCAATGACGGCCCTGCCGATTGTCGAGACCGAGGCGCAGAACATCGCTGCTTATGTTCCGACCAACCTGATCTCGATCACCGATGGACAGGTCTACCTGTCCCCGCACCTGTTCGAACTGGGCGTGTTGCCAGCGGTCGACGTCGGGAAATCAGTATCGCGTGTGGGTGGCAAGGCGCAGCGCGCTGCCTACCGTGCGGTGACCGGCGACCTCAAGCTCGGATATGCGCAATTCGAGGAACTGGAGACCTTTGCCCGTTTCGGCGCCCGGTTGGATGATGCCACTGGCAAGATCGTCGAACATGGCCGGCGCATCCGGGCCTGCCTCAAGCAAGCGCAATCGGCGCCGATTGCGATGCGTGACCAGATCGCTGTATTGCTGGCACTGACCGCAGGCTTGTTTGACGCGGTACCGCTGGATGCGATGGCGCAGGCCGAACAGGCAGTCCGCGACGCAGCCCGCCACATTGCGCCGGATCTCGACCAGCGCCTGATCCACGCCGACGTGCTGGCACCGGCCGATCGTGACGCGATTCTGGCGCTGGCGCGTGACGCGCTCGTGCCCTGGAATGCTGCGCGCGGTGTGAAGGCGGGCTCTGGCGCAGGCAGCACGGCCGCCGGCGGGCCGGCAATCGACCCATGACCGAGGGTGCGGCCGGCTTGCGCCGGACCATCTCCAGTGCAAGGAGTCTGCAGTCGGTGGTTCGCACGATGAAGGCACTGGCCGCTTCCAGCATCGGGCAATACGAGCAATCGGTCCGGTCGCTGGCCGACTACGACCGCACAGTCGCGCTGGCCTTGAGTGTCTGCCTGCGCGCGGATGGTACGTCCAATACCCCGCTGGCGACGCCCCCGCGATCGGAACGTCGTGCGCCGGTCGCGGTGGTGTTTGGTTCCGACCAGGGCCTGGTCGGGCAGTTCAACGAAACCATGGCCGATTTTGCTTGGGCGCGGCTGTCACACCTGCCAGTACCGGCCACCGTCTGGGCCGTGGGTGAGCGGGTGTTTACGCGGCTGTGCGACGCCGGCGCTGCCTCGGTGCGCGGGCCGTTGCCGGTTCCGCTGTCGGTCAAGGGCATCACGGCGCTGGTGGACCGGATCCTGCTCGAGACCGAGGCGGCGCAATCGGCCCAGGCCCTGTCCGACCTGCTGATCTTTCACCACCGGCCACAGGCCGCATCGCTTTATGCGCCGGTGTCGCAGCGGCTGTTGCCGCTGGATGATGCCTGGCGCCGGGAACGGGTGGCGCTGCCATGGCCGACACGTAATCTGCCGCAGGTCATCCGTGCAGGCAAGGCGACGCTGCGGGTGTTGATCGGCGAGTACCTGTTCGTCTCGCTGTTTCGCGCCTGCGCCGAGTCACTGGCCAGCGAGAATGCGAGCCGCCTGGCGGCCATGGAGCGTGCCGACAAGAACATCTCCGAACTGCTCGACGAGCTTCAAGGCCGGTTCAATCGACTGCGCCAAAGTGGCATCGATGCGGAACTGTTCGACGTGGTCGCAGGTTTCGAAGCCACGTCGTCGGATACCAGCGGGCAGCGCCGGGACCCGGTGCAGTAGTGTCGAAAATAGACGCTGCCGGTTGCCCGGTGGGCGGTGATGGCGGGTTCAGAACCGCTCGTACGGCATCAGATAGCGCCACTGGCCTACGGGCAAGGCGGCCAGCGCCAGTCGGCCGATCCGGATCCGCCGCATGCCCACCACCGTCAGTTGCGCGGTGCCACACATCTGTGCGATCTGCCCCGGCAGGCTGCCCTTGACGGCAAAACGCAGACCGGTCAGACCGTCTGTCTGGCGGCTGATACTGACCTTGGCCGGCAGCATCGCGCGGCCGTCGACGATGGGTGCGCGGTTGAGTTGCCGTAACGCGGCATCGGTCACGTCACCGGTCACGTCGACGATCACCTCGTGTTCCACTCGAGCCGCATCGTCGGTGAGCTTGCGTCGAATCCGCCATTCCTGTGTGAATACCAGTAAACCACTGGCCCCTGACTCCAGCGGCGTGACACAGGTTTGCCCCTGCAGATGGCGCTGCAGCGGGTGTTGCATGGGGTGGTGGTCCTTGTCCCAGTGGTTGCCTGGCAACAGCAGTCCTGACGCCGGTCGTGGACCCTCGGCCCAGTCGTGGCCAGCGGGTTTGTGCAGCAGCAATGTCACCGGCAGCACAGGTTCTGCGCGGGCCTGCGGGTCGAGCGTGATGGCCTGGGCGTGAATCTTGAACTGGGGCGCCTCGTTGACCACGCCGTCTACCCGTACCCAGCCGCCCTCGATATACAGCTCGGCCTGGCGACGTGAGCAGCCCAGCATGTCCGCCAGGCGGCGGGCGAGTCGAACCGGTTCAGTCATGCTGGCACGGAGGCCATGGCGCGGCAATGCAGGAATTTGAGCGCGCCTGCATGGGCACACGTAGGATGGCTCCTACCTGCGTCCCCGCGCGTTCCTGATACCCACGGCCCAACACGCGTTGCATACTCAAGCCCACACCATGCGATATGTTGCTCTCCATCGTCCCGCCGGGCGGCAATCGGTTGCCGCCTTTCTCATCACCATCGTCGTCTTCAGCCGACGATGCTGCTGAACCTGTGCCGCGCCCCATGTCAGTCATCAAAACCTTTATTGTCGAGGATAGCCCGGTCATTCTGGACAGTCTGGTTGCGATGCTCGAAGAAATGGTGCCGCTCAAGGTTGTTGGCACCGCCGACAATGAAATGTCAGCCCTCGAATGGTTGAATGACCCCGCCAATCTCCATGATCTGGTCATCGTCGACATCTTTCTCAAGCATGGTTCGGGCCTGGGCGTGCTCAGGGCATTGCAGGGTCAGGATTCCGGCCGGCGACTGGTCGTATTGAGCAATTACGCGACGGCCGACATACGCCGCACCTGCATGCAGCTGGGCGCCGACCGGGTGTTCGACAAATCCAACGAGATCGACGCGCTGGTTCAGTATTGCGACCGCCTGGCTGCCGGGGAGACCGGGCCTGGCGTGATAGCGTGATTGCGCTACTGGATCAGCCCGTTCTTGAGCGCGTAGTAGGTCAGGTCACTATTGGAGGCGAGCTGCATTTTTTCCATGATCCGGGTGCGGTACGTGCTGACGGTCTTGACGCTGAGTGACAAACCCACTGCAAGCTGGCCGATCGTTTCACCCTGGGCCAGGCGCAGAAAAACCTGCAGTTCACGTTCGGAGAGTTGTTCATGCGGTGGTTTGTCTGCACCACCGGTCAGGTTGTCGGCCAGACGTTCGGCGACGCCGGCCGTAATGTATTTGCGACCGCGGTGCACGGTGCGGATCGCCTTGACCACCTCTTCGGGGTCACAGTCCTTGTTCAGGTATCCGCTGGCGCCCTGGCGCAGCAAGGTGGTGGCGTAATGTTCTTCGGGAAAACTGCTCAGGATCAGCACCGGCAGGTCTGGCGCGCGCGCCCGTATGGCCACCAACGCGTCTACCCCCCCACTGTCGGGCATGGACAGGTCCATCAACATGACGTCGATTTCGCCTTTGCGTACGATGTCCAGAGCCTCTCGTCCGTTGGACGCTTCTGCGACGACCGAGAAGTCACTTTGGTCGGAGAAGAATTGGCGCAATCCAGCACGAACCATGGCGTGGTCATCTACTATCGCAATACGGATCATGTGAGCCCCCTTTTTTCCATCCGCGGATGATCCCACAAACTGTGGTCACAAACATCAATGCCCATTCGGACTAGATTGCGACACAACAGCCTGGTATTTTTCGTGGCATGCCTGGCTGCGGTGGCCATTGTGCTCGTCAGTGAAGGCGCTTATTGGGGGTCGGTCGAAAATCTCGATCAGGTTAGCGTGCACAGAATGGCGCAGAAGAATATCGAGAGTCTGGTGCAAGGCATCGTTGATGCGGAAACAGGTACACGTGGATTCCTGCTCACTGGCAACAAGGATTATCTCCCACCCTACGAGGCAGCGCTGCATCAAGTCAACGCATCGATGCAGCTGATCGACAAGTATTACGACGAATCGCCGCGCCAGGCAGCATCGCTGAACCAGTTGCACGAACTCACACGCGCCAAGTTGTCGGAGCTGGCCTTGACCATTCGTCTGGTCGAGGAGGGGCGTACCAAGGCCACGGCAGACATCTTGATGAGCGGCATCGGCAAGGAAAAGATGGACGAACTGCGCGCTATCGGCGATACGATGATCGCCGACGAAGATCGCAACATCGCGCATAGCCGTACCGCGATTTACCGCACCTTGCTGGTCGGCCGTTTCGGCATCATGGCGCTCAGCGCCAGCGGGCTGCTGGCGCTGTTCCTGTACTTGAGGCAAACGATCGCGCTCAAACGGCAGCAACTCGAGCAGCAGCGTCTGGTGCAGGTCGAGCGCGATCGTCTGGAGACGGAGGTCGGCGAGCGCACGTTGCAATTGGTGGCACTCGCCCAGCACATCCAGTCGACGCGCGAGGATGAGCGCAATCGGCTTGCACGTAATCTGCATGACGACCTGGGCTCCTTGCTGACATCGGCCAAGCTCGATGCAGCTCGCATCAAGTCACGTATCAGCACCACGGCACCCGAAGCGCTGCCACTGCTGGCGCATCTGGTGGAAACGCTGAACAGCGGCATTGCGCTGGGCCGGCGCATCATCGAAGACCTGCGACCGTCTGCGCTGGGTAACCTGGGCCTGGTGGCTGCGCTGGAAATACTGTCGCGGGAGTTCGCCGAGCAGTCGGGTATGCAGATCGACTGTGAACTCGATGAGGTAACTTTGACGCCCGAGGCAGAATTGACGATCTATCGCCTGGTGCAGGAGGCCATCACCAACATTGCCAAATACGCGCGGGCGCACCAGGCCTGGATCCGACTGTGCACGACCGACGGCTTCGTCGATATATCGGTGCGCGACGACGGCGTCGGTTTTGATCCGGCGCTCAAGCGCCAATCGGCCTATGGCCTGATGGGCATGCGTTATCGTGTTGAGGCGCTGGGTGGCAGGCTCGAACTGGTCTCCCGTCTGGGACATGGCGCTACGGTACGCGCCCGGATACCGCAAGCTGTAGCAACCCCCTGAGCAAGGGTGCGTGCGTGTGGGCTGTGCGCTCAGCCGTCAGGTTTGCCAACGTCTGGATCGGGAGCGAGCATGCGCCGCGCATCGACCCACTGGTCGAACTGCTCAGCTGTCAGCATTCCCAGTGACAGCGCCGCTTCTCGCAAATTCGTGCCGTCACGATGGGCCGTCTTGGCGATCTGCGCCGCCCGGTCGTAACCAATGTGGGGCGTAAGCGCGGTGACCAGCATCAGCGAGTCGTCCAGCGATGCCTGCAAGCGCGCAGTGTTGGGCTCGATGCCGGCCACGCAATGGGTCGCAAAGCTGCGCATCGCGTCGGCCAGAAGACGCAGGCTGTCCAGCGTGTCGAACACGATCAACGGCTTGTAGACGTTGAGCTCGAAGTGCCCCTGGCTGGCTGCGAACCCGATCGCAACATCATGGCCGAGCACTTGTGCGCAGACCATGGTGAGGGCCTCCACCTGGGTCGGGTTCACCTTGCCCGGCATGATCGAACTGCCAGGTTCATTTTCCGGCAAATGCACTTCACCCAGTCCGGCGCGTGGTCCGCTTCCCATCAGCCGGATATCGTTGCCGATCTTTGTCAGTGCCACCGCCAGCATCTTGAGCGCGCCGTGAAAGGCGACCAATGCCTCGTGGCCGGCCATGGCGGCAAACAGATTGTCCGACTGCACCAGCGGGAGCCCGAGTTGCGACGCAAGACAATCGGCGACACGCTCGCCGAATTGCGGGTGGGTGTTCAGGCCGGTGCCGACGGCGGTGCCACCGATGGCCAATGCGTACACTGCCTGCATCGCATGGCGAATCTGGTGTTCGCACAATGCGAGTTGGGCCGCATAGCCACCAAACTCCTGCCCCATGCGCACGGGTGTAGCGTCTTGCAGATGGGTGCGCCCGACCTTGATCGTGTCGTGCAGACGGCGCGCCTGGGCTGCCAGTGCGACGTGCAAGACATCGATCGCTGGCAGCAGGGTCTGCGTGGCCTGCTGCACGACTGCAATGTGCATGGCACTGGGAAACACGTCGTTCGATGACTGTCCGAGGTTGACTTCGTCGTTCGGATGAATGGCGTGCGCGGAAGCGGTTTGCGACTGCAAAGCCTGTGTCGCGAGTCGGGCGACGACCTCATTCACGTTCATGTTGCTTTGGGTGCCTGAACCCGTTTGCCAGACCGACAACGGAAACGCGTCGTCGTGCCGTCCTTCGGCCACCGCGCGGGCTGCCTGGGCAATCGCCTGCGCACGTGGCGGAGCAAGTCGCTGGAGTTCCTCGTTCACCCGTGCGGCGGCCCATTTGATCCATGCAATCGCGTGGATCTGCTGCAATGGCATGTGTTGTTCGCCGATCGCGAAAAAATGCAGGCTGCGCCCGGTCTGGGCACCCCACAAGGCATCGGCCGGCACCTCGATGCTGCCGAAGCTGTCGGTTTCTATGCGTGTGCTTGCCATGGTCCATCCTTTCGGGTTGGCCTGGTCATGCTAATCCAGATGCGACGTGGGTGTCGGTGTCGGCGCTAAAGTACCTGCGGCCCAGAATCTGATTGCCGATCGCTTCGGCGCGGCATCGTCCTACGTGGGCTGGGGGCGCGCACCGATGCCGGCCGCGGTTGGGACGGCCTACATTGCATGCATGGACACGGCACATGGTGTGCCGACCAACCACCTCAGGAGATTTTGATGACCATTCGAACCACTTTTGCAGCCGCTATTGCCGCCGCAGTGTTGATGACCGCTGGATGTGCTGTATCGCGCGGCCAACAGACCACAGGCGCTTATATCGATGATGCGGGCATCACGGCTACGGTCAAGACCCGCATGCTCGAAGACAAGCAAGTGGCCGGTACATCGATCAAGGTCGAGACTCTCAATGGCACTGTGATGTTGTCCGGCTTTGCCAAGAACGCGACTGAGCGCGTCACCGCAGAACGTATCGCCCGCGGTGTAAACGGTGTGAAGAACGTCAAGAACGAGATCGCAGTACGTCCGTGATTGATGCGCGACGACGAAGTGGCTTTGCTGCAGCACTTCGTTGACGCGCGGATACCTGCTATTGACTGCAGCCCGTGAAGGACAAGGAGATCGACATGAAAAAATTCCAATTCAGGACGCTGACGATGCCAACGCTGGTGCTGGCGGCCGTGTTCGGTCTGGCAGGATGCGCCGGGTTGACGTCGCAGGAAAAAGGCACATTGACTGGCGCTGCCGTTGGCGGCGTGGTTGGTAATGTGTTGTGTGGCGGCGTCGCCTGCACTGGTGCGGGTGCTGCGGTCGGTGGGGTGATTGGGCACGAGGTCACCAAGAAGAAGTAACAATGCCCGCTGGCCCGAATGGGGCCAGGGCTATGCGGCGCAGGTGTCTCGCGATACCTGCGCCGTTCGTTTTTGTGCGCCTGTATTACCGCAGTTGAGTCGTCACTTGCGCTTGAACGCCAGCAGGAATATGCCCAGTACCACAGCGCCCCCGCTCACTATCAACGGAACATTGACGGATTTCTTTTCTTCGACCTTGATTGCGATCGGGCCCAGCTGCACGCCAGTGCTCTCGCGGGTATAGCTGAAACCACCATAGATCAGGCCCAGGCAGCCGGCTGCAATGAGGACAATTCCGGCGAGTTTGGTGAGGTTCATGGCATGGCTCCAGTGCAGCTGAGGTGAAAGAAAGCGAATCGGCGGTTACACAGCGTAACCGAACCGCACTTTGCAGGGCTCGGTTTGTCGACTGCGTCGACATGGTGGCTCAGTGCCGGGTGTCGGGCTCTGCCGCGCGTGTACCCGTTCGTCCAATGGAGATATTGCCTCACTCGCCGCATTCTGGGCAGACCTGTCTGGCCGAACCAGCGTCGGACGATGAAACAAGAGGATCATGGTACGCCATGTGCCATTGTCGATAGGATCATGGAAATGCGCGTGAGAAATCGTAAGCAAGCAACGAGGCAGCTTGCGCATTGCATCGGCACCTGATCATGGCTGTATAGCAGCCAGATTCTGGCTTGCAGCTGCGATGTGCTCCTGTGCGCCGATTTGAGCAACAGCCGTTGTGGATTGTCCGGCCCGTAGTGCCTGCCCACGTTGCATCTGCATGTGCAGCGTGTCGATGAACTTTGCGAGTAGTACGAAGGCCAGAACACATGCGACGGCGGCCAAAATCCATGGCGCAAGCGCGAGGGCAGTGTCAGAACGGAAATAGCTGCGTGCCGGCATGCGGGCCTCCTGTAGCAGTTGCATAGGTAGACTTTCGCGCAGATGGCAACAGCCGCCTATCGGCTGCGGCAACGCGGTGGTGTAGGACAGTGCCGCGCCAAGGCGGCCCCAGGAGTCAGAATCGCGGCAGGCCCGCAAACGCAGGATTCGTAGGCGTGTTGTTTCGTACCAGTTCGCGACCGTATTCTGCGCAGCGCTGCAAGGTCGGGATCACCTTGCCCGGATTGAGCAGGCCCTTGGGATCGAACGCCTGTTTGAGCGCCAGCATGGCGGCGTTTTCGTCCGCGCTGAATTGCACGCACATCGAGTTCAGTTTTTCCACGCCCACGCCGTGTTCCCCGGTGATGGTTCCGCCCATCGCCACACTGGTTTCCATGATCTCGGCGCCAAACCGCTCGCAGCGTTGCAACTGGTCGGCATCGTTGGCGTCGAACAGGATCAAGGGGTGCAGATTGCCGTCACCGGCATGAAATACGTTGGCGCAGCGCAGCTGGTATTTTTTCTCCATCTGCTGGATGGCCAGCAGGATGTCGGCCAGCCGTTTGCGCGGGATCGTCGAGTCCATGCACATGTAGTCCGGGCTGATCCGACCGCTGGCAGGGAATGCGTTCTTGCGCCCGCTCCAAAAGCGCAGTCGCTCGGCTTCGTCCCGGCTGACGGAGATCCTGGATGCGCCATGGTGATTGAGCACGTCGCACATGCGTCCGATCTCTTCCTCTACTTCTTCGGGTGTTCCGTCGCTCTCGCACAGCAAGATCGCCTCTGCATCCAGGTCGTAACCTGCATGCACGAAATCCTCGACCGCCGCGGTCATCGGTTTGTCCATCATCTCCAGTCCGGCCGGGATGATGCCTGCCGCGATCACGGCCGCCACCGCGTCACCTGCCTTGCGCACATCGTCGAAACTGGCCATGATGCAGCGCGCCAGCAGGGGTTTGGGTACCAGCTTCACGGTGACTTCGGTGGTGACTGCCAACATACCCTCGGAACCGATCACGACGGACAGCAGGTCGTAGCCGGGTGTGTCCAGTGCGTCCGACCCGAATGTGACGGCCTCGCCGGTGATCGTGAAGCCGCGCACCTTGAGCACGTTGTGCAGCGTCAGTCCGTATTTGAGGCAATGTACGCCGCCCGAGTTTTCTGCGACATTCCCACCAATCGTGCAGGCAATCTGGCTCGATGGGTCGGGCGCGTAATACAGGCCCAGTGGTGCTGCGGCTTCGCTGATCGCCAGGTTGCGCACGCCGCTTTGCACCACGGCGGTGCGACTCGCAACCTCGATGGACAGGATCCGGTTGAACTTGGCCAGACTCAACGTGACCCCCATTGCGTGCGGCAAGGCGCCACCGGACAAGCCGGTGCCGGCGCCCCGCGCGACGACCGGGATGGCCATGCGGTGGCAGGTCTGCAGAACAGCCTGGACCTGCTGCTCGGTCTCCGGCAGGGCCACCACCAGTGGACGCTGCCGGTAGGCCGTCAGGCCATCGCATTCGTAGGCCGTCGTGTCTTCCTTGTGCCATAACAGCGCGTGGCCGGGCAACACCGCCTGCAGTGCCTGCACGACCGCCGCCTGGCGTTCGGCGCGTGCGTGTGCCTGCGTCGTGTCGTTGGAGGTGGGTGCATTCATCGTCAAACCCTGGGTTGCGTTACTGGCTTTGACTGTAGTGCATCAG
>CAJDWO010000047.1_pt1 | contig 14203 bp, 8 predicted proteins | sample 7391601 | NCBI WGS metagenome assembly CAJDWO01 (sample SAMEA7055735, study PRJEB34461) | soil metagenome | biome: terrestrial ecosystem; feature: Peninsula; material: soil | place: Antarctica | collected 2016 | reverse complement strand
CATCGACAAGGAGTCCTTGCCCACCGGAATCGAAATGCCCAGCGCCGGGCACAGCTCCATGGCAACGGCACGCACTGTGGCGTACAGGTCCGCGTCTTCGCCAGGTTCGCCACAGGCAGCCATCCAGTTGGCCGAGAGCTTCACCCGGGACAACGCGATCGGGGCAGCCAACAGATTGGTGATGGCTTCGGCGACCGCCATGCGGCCAGAGGCCGGCGCGTCGATCACCGCCAGCGGCGTGCGTTCGCCGATAGCCATGGCCTCGCCATGAAATCCCTGAAAATCGGCCAGCGTCACTGCGCAATCGGCCACTGGCACCTGCCACGGTCCGACCATCTGGTCGCGGTGCGTGAGGCCACCCACGGTACGGTCGCCGATAGTGATCAGAAAACGCTTGGAAGCCACGGTGGGATGCGACAACACCGCCGTTGCAGGTCGCAATCGCCCAGGTCGAGCGGCGCAAATACCCGCGCCACACTCGTGACATCACGATGCATCTTCGGCGGTTTGCCCAGCAACACCTCCATCGGCATCGCCACTGGCGTGGGTTTGCCTTCGTCGTACACCACCAGTTCACGTTCCTCGGTGGCAATACCCACGACCGCATAGGGGCACCGCTCGCGCGCGCAGAAGGCAGCGAACTGCTCCAGCGATTCGGGCGCGATCGCCAGCACATAACGTTCCTGGCTTTCATTGCACCAGATCTCACGCGGGCTCATGCCGCTCTCGTCCAGCGGCACGGCACGCAGGTCGAATCGTGCGCCGCGGCCGGCGTCGTTCGTCAGTTCGGGAAATGCATTACTGAGGCCGCCGGCACCGACATCGTGGATCGCCAGCACCGGATTGGCGTCGCCCAACACCTGGCAGTGGTTGATGACCTCCTGGGCACGGCGCTGCATTTCGGGGTTGTCGCGCTGCACCGAATCGAAATCCAGCGCGGTTGCATTGGTCCCGCTGGCCATCGAGCTGGCGGCGCTGCCTCCCAGGCCGATCCGCATGCCCGGCCCGCCGAGTTGGATCAACAAGCTGCCGGCCGGGAATGCCTGCTTGTGCGTCAGACGGGCATCGATGCTGCCCATGCCACCGGCCAGCATGATTGGCTTGTGGTAACCGCGGCGCACCGCGTCCACATCGGAGGTGGCCGTCTGCTCGTATTCGCGGAAGTATCCCAGCAGGTTCGGACGGCCGAATTCATTGTTGAACGCTGCGCCACCCAACGGACCTTCGACCATGATCTGCAACGCGCTGGCGATATGGGCAGGTTTGCCATAAGCATCTCCAGCGCCGTCGAGGTCCATCTTCGAGACGCTGAACCCGGTCAATCCGGCCTTGGGCCGCGAGCCGCGCCCGGTCGCACCTTCGTCGCGGATCTCGCCGCCGGCGCCGGTGGCGGCACCCGGAAACGGTGAAATTGCCGTCGGATGGTTGTGCGTCTCGACCTTCATCAACACATGCTGCAGTGTGTCGACAGCGCGGTAAGGCCGTGGCGCCACCCCGGCGCCGGTGTCGCCGCCGCCGGCGGCGAAGCGCTGCACCATGGCACCCTCCATGACCGAGGCATTGTCCGAATACGCCACCACCATGTGCTGGGGATGCGTCTTGTGGGTATGGCGGATCATGCCGAACAAGGATTCGGGCTGCTCCACGCCGTCCACCGTGAAACGGGCGTTGAAAATCTTGTGGCGGCAGTGTTCGCTGTTGGCCTGCGCGAACATCATCAGTTCCACATCGGTCGGGTTGCGCTGCAATTGTTTGAAGGACTGCACCAGGTAGTCGATCTCATCGTCGGCCAGCGCCAGGCCGAAACGGGTATTGGCTTGCACCAACGCAGCGCGGCCACCACCGTGTACGTCGACATGTTCCAGCGCGGGGGCAGCCATCTCGGCAAACAGCGCCGACGCGCCGGCGCGGTCAAACATGACGCTTTCGGTCATGCGGTCATGCAACACATAGGCCGCTTGTTGCAACTGCGGCTCGCTCAGAGTGGCACGTGCCAACCAGGGGCTTTTCAGGCCGATGCGGTACTCGACGATGCGCTCGATACGGCGAACCGGCAAGCCGCAATTGTGCGCAATATCGGTCGCCTTGGACGCCCAGGGAGACACCGTGCCCAGACGGGGCGTGACGACCACCAGAAGGCCGTCGGTCGCGCCCGCATAAGGGTCGCCGTAGTCGAGCAAGGCCGCCAATTGGTGTGGCATCGGACTGTGCAACGGCAGTTCGGACCAGACCAGATGGACATGGCGTGCGTCGACGCGCACGATACGATCCGAGACGGCTTGCAGCCGCGCCAACACCTGCTGTGCGTGAAATGGGCCAAGTGCGTTGCCGCCTTCAAAGGGTGTGATGGTCTGGGTCACGAAAATGGGTGGGAAAAAGTCGCGGCTGTTGTCAAGCCAAATCCGCGATCCTGGAGTGGCCGGGCCTGAGGCGAGATTTTAACGGCCCGGCGATGGGATAATTGACCGATGACAATAACCTACAAGGACGCCGACGGCGTCGCAGGCATGCGGGTTGCCGGCCAGTTGGCAGGCGAGGTTCTCGATTTCCTGACACCCCACGTGGTGCCCGGTGTCACGACCGGCCATCTCGACCAGCTGGCACACGACTACATCACCCAGGTCCAGCGCGCGATTCCGGCGCCGCTGCACTACCGTGGTGGCGGCAACATTCCCTACCCCAAATCGATCTGCACTTCGGTCAATCACCAGGTCTGCCACGGCATTCCGAGTGACAAGGTGCTCAAGAAGGGGGACATCGTCAACATCGACATCACCGTCATCAAGGAAGGCTGGCATGGTGATACCAGCCGCATGTTCATCGTCGGTGACACCTCGATTGCGGCGCGGCGGCTGTGCAACCTCACATACGAGGCCATGTGGCATGGCATCGTGATGGTACGTCCGGGAGCGCGGTTGGGCGACATCGGCTGGGCGATCCAGAAGTTCGCCGAATCCCAGGGATTCAGCGTGGTGCGGGAGTTCTGCGGCCACGGCATCGGCAAGGGGTTCCATGAGGAGCCGCAGGTGCTGCATTACGGCAGACCCGGCACACTGGAGGAACTCAAACCCGGCATGACGTTCACCATCGAACCGATGATCAATGCCGGGCGCAAGGACATCAAGGACGGACCCGAAAAGGACGGCTGGACCATCGTCACCAAGGACCATTCGTTGTCGGCCCAGTGGGAGCACACGATACTGGTCACCCAGGACGGCTATGAGGTCATGACCTTGTCCGCGGGCAGCCCTCCCCCGCCAGATTTTGTCGGCATCGGTTGATGCGCCTGGCGCGCAAGGCGACGGCTCGCCGATGCGCGCGGTGCAGGAGTTGCGCGCAGATTTCCGGTCCAAGAAACGTGCCCTGCTGGCCACCATCCGCGCCAGCAAGGCCTCGACCCGTGCCGTCGGCAAGACCCTGACCCAGCTGTCGAACCTGGCCGACGCGACCCTGCGCACCTTGTGGCAACAAGCCGGATTGCTTGGGCCCTGCGCCCTGATCGCGGTGGGAGGATACGGTCGCGCCAAACTGTTCCCGCATTCCGACGTCGATGTCCTGCTGCTGCTTCCCGACGACGAACCAGCAGAAAACGGCAACATCCTGCAGTCGCGCATCGAGACCTTCATCGGCAGTTGTTGGGATACCGGACTGGAGATCGGCTCGAGTGTGCGCACGGTATCGGAGTGCCTGGCCGAAGCGGGCAAGGACGTGACGGTCCAGACCGCGATGCTCGAATCGCGCCTGCTGATGGGCAACCGCCCACTCTATGCTGTGGGTGTCCAAAGCAGCCGGTATGGGCAAGAACTGGGACGAACTCGCCCGCTCGGGTCTGGCCACGCCGTTCGAGGTGCGCCAGATCAAGCGCAACGAGGCGCTGATGCGGCTGATCCGCATGCGGTTGCACCTGATCGCCGGCCGGCGGGAAGACCGGCTGGTATTCGATTTGCAGACTGCAGTGGCTGAATCCTTCGGTTATCGTACGCCGCCCAACAACACGACACCCATTTCGTTGGACCTGACCGAAACCTCGGTCAAGTCCACGCGCAAGATCACTGTGGTGCGCGCCAGCGAGGCTCTTATGCGGCGCTACTACTGGGCGGCCAAGGCGATCGTGCAACTCAACCAGATCGTGTTGCTCAACATGGAGGAACGGTTGTATCCATCGGCTGCGGCGCCGCGCCCGATCAACGCCTGGTTCAACGACAAGGCCGGCATGATCGATGTGGTCAGCGACGACCTGTACCTGCGCGAGCCACACGCGATCCTGCAAACCTTTCTGCTTTACCAAACGACCAGCGGCACCAAAGGCCTGTCAAGCCGCACATTGCGCGCTCTGTACAACGCGCGCAATGTGATGGATGCCAAGTTCCGCAACGACCCGGTCAATCGCGCGACCTTCCTGCAGATCATCCAGCAACATGACGGCCTCACGCATGCGATGCGGCTGATGAACCAGACCTCGGTGCTGGGGCGTTATCTGTGGGTGTTCCGGCGCATCGTCGGCCAGATGCAGCACGACCTGTTCCACGCCTATACGGTGGACCAGCACATCCTGATGGTGCTGCGCAACATGCGGCGCTTCTTCATTGTCGAACATGCACACGAGTACCCGCTGTGCTCTCAGCTGGCAGCCGGGTGGGACAAACCCTGGGTCCTCTACCTGGCCGCGTTGTTCCACGATATTGCCAAGGGCCGGGGAGGCGACCATTCCAAACTGGGCGAACGCAGCGCGCGGCTGTTCTGCCGCCAGCACGGCATCGCCCGCGAGGACGCACGCATGATCGAGTTTCTGGTGCGCGAGCACCTGACGATGAGCCACATCGCGCAAAAGTCCGACCTCAGCGATCCGGACGTGGTGATGCAGTTCGCCGCCAAAGTCGGCAACGAGCGCCGACTGACCGGCTTGTACCTGCTCACCGTGGCCGATATCCGCGGCACCTCACCCAAGGTCTGGAATGCCTGGAAGGGCAAGCTGCTCGAAGACCTGTACCGACTCACCGCCCGGGCGCTGGGCGGCGAAGCGCCGGACCCGCAGGCCGAGGTGGAGGCACGCAAACGCGAGGCGTTGGTGAAGATCGCGCTGTACGCGTTGCCGCATGACGCGCACAAAAGGTTGTGGGATACGCTCGACGTGGGCTATTTCATGCGCCACGATGCGTCCGACATCGCCTGGCACGCTCGTCATCTCTCGCGCCATGTCGGCGCCGACAAACCGATCGTGCGGGCGCGCCAATCTCCAGTGGGAGAGGGCCTGCAGATCATGGTCTACGCCCGCGACCAGCCGGACCTGTTTGCACGCATCTGCGGGTATTTCGATCGTGGTGGCTTCAGCATCCTGGACGCGCGCGTGCACACGGCGCGCAACGGGTATGCGCTTGACACCTTCCAGGTCGTCACCGAGGCCATGCCAGAGCACTACCGCGAACTGCTCAGCATGGTGGAGAGCGGCCTGGCGCAGGCCATCGGCGACACCACGCCGCTGCGCGAACCTGGCAAGGGCCGTGTATCGAGCCGTGTCAAGAGTTTCCCGATCACGCCGCGCGTGACACTGCGCCCCGACGAAAAGGGCCAACGCTGGTTACTCAACATCACTGCCAGCGATCGGGTCGGCCTGCTGTACGCCGTCGCCCGGATTCTGGCGCGGCACAACATCAACCTGCATTTGGCCAAGATCGCAACGCTCGGCGAACGGGTGGACGATACCTTCCTGATCGATGGCGCGCAACTGCAGTACAACCGCGATCAGATCGCGGTCGAAACCGAGCTACTGCAGACGCTGAGCTGACGCCAGATTGGCTATTGCGCTGATTTATCGGGCGACAGCACGACGGTGTTAGACAGCGAACCGTCAGTCGTCCGCCGCCTCGTCCAGACCCGGGAACAGCACCGACGTGAAGCCAAAGCGCGTGAAGTCGCGCACCCGCATCGGATACAACACGCCCATCAGATGGTCACATTCGTGTTGCACCACACGGGCATGGAAACCGCTGGCCTCGCGTTCGATCGCATCGCCGAACTGGTCAAATCCACTGTAACGCACCCGGTCATACCGTGGCACCACCGCGCGCAGTCCCGGAACCGACAGGCAACCCTCCCAATCGTCGATCTCCACCACGTTGCCGTCCGCGCCCGGCAATGGTGTGATCGTCGGATTGATCAACACGGTGCGGGGAAATGCCGGCGCATCCGGATAGCGCGGGTTGACGGCCCCGGTACCGAAGATCACCAGTTGCAGATCGACACCGATCTGCGGCGCAGCCAGACCCGCACCATTGGCCGCATGCATGGTGTCGAGCATGTCACTGATCAGCAGATGCAGTTCGTCAGTATCGAAGTCCGTCACCGGTTGCGCCACGCGCAGCAGGCGCGGGTCGCCCATCTTGAGGATTTCACGTACCGCCATCGAGCATCTCCTTGAGCTGGTTCTCGTCGATCACCGGCACACCCAGCGCCAGCGCCTTGTCGAGTTTGCTGCCGGCATCCAGGCCGGCAAGCACATAGTGGGTCTTCTTGCTGACCGACCCGGCCACCTTGCCGCCGGCACGTTCGATCAGTTCCTTGGCCTGCTCGCGCCCCATCGACGGCAGGCTGCCGGTGATGACGAAGGTCTTGCCACTCAACATCAGTGCCTGCCGCGGTGCCGGCTTGCCCTCCTCCCAGCTGACGCCACAGGCGCGCAACTGTTCGACCACTTCCCGGTTGTGCGGCTCGGCAAAAAACTGACGCAGGCTTTGGGCAACGATGGGCCCGACGTCGGCAACCTCCAGAAACTGCTCTTCGGTCGCACCCATGATGGCATCCAGTGTGCCGAAGTGGCGCGCCAGTTCCTTGGCCGTGGCCTCGCCGACATGGCGTATGCCAAGGCCGAACAGGAAGCGGGGCAAGGTCGTCTGCTTCGATTCCTCCAGCGCGTCGAGCAGGTTACGCGCCGACTTGTCGGCCATGCGGTCCAGGCCCGCCAGCGTAGCCACCCCCAACTGGTACAGGTCGGGCAAGGTGTGGATCAACTGGCCGTCAACCAACTGGTCCACCAGTTTTTCACCCAATCCTTCGATCTCGACGGCGCGACGCTGCGCAAAATGCAGGATCGCCTGCTTGCGCTGCGCGCCGCAATACAGGCCGCCGGTGCAACGATAGTCGGCTTCGCCGTCCTCGCGCACCGCCTGCGATCCACACACCGGACACTGGCGTGGCATGGTGAACAACACTGCGCCAGCCACCCGTTTGTCCGGCATCACCGCCACCACTTCGGGGATGACGTCACCTGCGCGCCGCACGATCACCGTGTCGCCGATCCGCACGTCCTTGCGCCGGGCCTCATCTTCGTTGTGCAAGGTGGCATTGGTGACGGTGACGCCACCGACAAACACCGGCGCCAGTTTGGCCACCGGCGTGAGTTTTCCGGTGCGGCCGACCTGTACGTCGATTCCCAGCACCGTGGTGGTCTGTTCCTGGGCCGGGTATTTGTGCGCCACGGCCCAACGCGGCTCCCGGCTGGCGAAGCCCAGTTGCTGTTGCAGTGCGATCCGGTCAACCTTGTAGACGACACCATCGATGTCATAACCCAGGTTGTCACGCAACGCGCCTAACCGCGTGTGGTAAGCCACCAGCGCCGTCGCGCCACGGGCCATCTCGACCAGGTCGCTGACCGGAAAACCCCAGGCGCGCAAGTGCTGCAGGATCGAGAAATGTTCACCAAACGCAGGGCCGCCCTGCTCAGCAGGCGTCACCTCGCCCAGTCCGTAGGCAAAAAAGCTCAGCGGGCGACGCCGGGCGATGGCCGGATCGAGCTGACGCACCGCGCCGGCCGCCGCATTGCGCGGATTGACGAAGGTCTTTTCTCCCTTGGCGCCGGCAGCGATCCGCTCGCGTTGCCTGGCGTTGAGGCGCTCGAAGTCGTCGCGCCGCATGTAGACCTCGCCGCGCACCTCCAGCAGCAGCGGTGCCTGCGGCGGCAGGCGCAGCGGGATCTGTCCGATGGTGCGGATGTTCTGGGTGACGTCTTCACCGGTCTCGCCATCGCCGCGCGTGGCGGCCTGCACCAGCACCCGGTTCAGGTAACGCAGGTTCATCGCCAGACCGTCGAACTTGGGTTCGGCCACATAGTCCACTGGCGCTGCGTCCGGGGCCAGCCCGAGTTCGCGCCGCACCCGCGCGTCAAAGGCTTCAGCACCACTGGCCAGGGTGTCTGTTTCGGTGTGGATGCTGAGCATCGGCACGGCGTGGCGCACCGGCGAGAACTGGGCCAGCGGCGCACCACCGACGCGTTGTGTCGGCGAATCGGGCTGCAACAGATCGGGTCGGCGTTGTTCGATCGTCTGCAGTTCCTGGAACAGCTGGTCGTATTGCGTATCCGGAATCAGCGGGTCGTCCAGCACATAGTATTGGTGCGCATGGTGATGCAAGGTCTCGCGCAGCCAATGGGCGCGTGATCCGTCCGTGTCGTCGGATCTGCTGGTCGGATCGTTCACGGGTTTCATCTCGGCGATGGCTGCGCGCGCGTCGCTTTGGCGTCAGGAAAACAACCGCCGGGCCAGCGCCGATCCGGCGGCGAGATCACGGCCCTCCAAGGTGTCATACAGGCCTTCAAGCGAACCGCCGATGGTGTCCATGGTCTCGCGTGCAAGCGGCTGACCGTTGTCATCGGTCACCATGCCATCCATCGCCTGGGCCATCGCCTGCGCCACCTCACGCAGTCGCACGAAAGGTTGTTCGGCGCGATCGACCTGGGCCACATCCAGCGACAAAGATACCTCGCGCACCGCGGCCTGGGCCGGGTCGTCCGCCATGGCTGCCAGCGCGTCGAAACCCAGGCTGAGCACCGGCGGCAGTCCGGCGCTGATCGCCGGCAGGACCATGCGTCCGGGCAACGTGCCCGACATGAAACCCAGTCGGGCGGCGTGTTGCTGAACATAACCCGGACTCCAGGCAGCGCTGAGCGCACGCAAAGTGAAACCCAGCTGCGCATCATGGCCGCTGGCGAACTGGTCCAGCTCGCGGGCGTGCGCCACCGCCTCGATCATGTCCGGAAAATCCGGTGTGCCACCGACCGCGTCGCAGAATGCCTGCGCCTTGGCGACAAATTCGGAGAACTCGATTTCGTTCAAGGCGCCGGAGCGGTTGGCCATCTGTACACCGGCCTGGAAAGCTTCATAACGCTGGCCCGCTGCCGGTGTTTCCCACTGCCGGCTGACGGTGCTCAGACCCTCGACTGCGAACGGCTTGCTGCCAACCCGACGCGTGCCCGGCAATGCGGCCAGCGCGGCTTCTCCATGGACTTCGGTTTCCAGCACGATGGGCGTGATGACGTCGATCAGCGCGTCCAGACCGGGTCGTTTCTCGGCCAGGACCTGGGGTATGGTCGGAGACCCGAATGCTTCCTCGTCCAGACTCGGTTCAATGACGGTGGGCGCCTGCGCCGCCGTCGTTTCATCGCCCGGCAGGGCCTGACGTGGCGCGACCTTGCGCGCCGACCAGACACCCTGCGCAAGCACTGCCGCCAAAATGAGGCCGCCGGCAATCGAGAGCCCGATCTGCAAGGTACTCATTGGACTGTCCTCCGTCCTGCCGACTGCGGCATACGCCTTGGAGTCGCCCGGCGGCTCATAAGGAAACCTCCGCGCAACGCGCTGCGGTGCTATGAGCCTTGGGAGCGGCCCGGCGACTCATAAGAAAACCTCCGCGCAACGCGCTGCTGTGAGCCTTGGGAGCGGCCCGGCGGCTCACTGGACTGCCCTGCGTGCGCCGCACTCCGGGGTTCATGCCGCTTGCGCCATTGTGATGGCTGCGTCCATGTCGACTGCCACGATACGTGAGACGCCTTGTTCCTGCATCGTCACGCCAATGAGTTGCTGAGCCATTTCCATCGCGATCTTGTTATGGCTGATGAACAGGAACTGCGTTTCGCGGCTCATGCTGGTGACCAGCTTGGCGTAACGCTCGGTGTTGGCGTCGTCCAGCGGCGCATCGACTTCGTCGAGCAGGCAAAACGGCGCCGGATTGAGCTGGAAGATCGCAAACACCAGTGCAATCGCGGTCAAGGCCTTCTCGCCGCCTGACAGCAGGTGGATGGTCTGGTTCTTTTTGCCGGGTGGCTGCGCAATCACCTGCACGCCGGAGTCGAGGATTTCCTCACCAGTGATCACCAGCTTGGCATTGCCGCCACCGAACAATTCGGGAAACATCTTGCCGAAATGCGCATTCACCGTGTTGAAGGTCTCCGAAAGCAGCTCGCGCGTTTCCGCGTCGATCTTCTTGATCGCGTCTTCCAGCGTCGACATGGCCTCGTTCAGGTCGGCCGACTGCGCATCCAGGAATTGCTTGCGTTCACGCGCCGCGCTCAGCTCGTCCAGCGCGGCCAGGTTGACAGCCCCCAGCGCGGTGACCTCTGCATGCAGGCGATCAATGGCCGGCTGCAGGCCAGCCAGGCGGACGTTGCCCTGGGTGACCGATTCGCGGACCGCGTCAATGTCGGCATGGGCGTCGTCAAGCAATTGCTGGTACTGCTCCGAGCCCAGCCGCGCGGCCTGCTCCTTGAGTTGCAGGTCGGTGATGCGTTGGCGCATCGGATCCAGCGCGCGTTCCAGGCCCAGCCGCCGCTCATCGCTGGCGCGCAACTTGGCAGTCAGGTCGTCGTATTCGCTGCGTTTCGCACCCAGAGCCTGCTCGCGTTCGAGTTTGAGCGCCAGCGCGTTGTGTAATCCGGCCTGCGCCGCGACGTCGCTCAGACGCGCCAGCTCCTGCGTGGCGCCTTCCTGTTCCTGCGCAATGGAGGCCGCCTGCTGGGTCGCCGTGCTGATCGCGCGCTCGAGTTCCAGCTGGCGCGCACGCAGGCTGCGCAATGCGAATTCGGCCTCCTGCGCCTGGCGCTCGATCGTGCGCTGCTGTTCGCGGCTCTCGGCCAGTACACGTTCAGCCTGGATCACCCGGTCATCGACCTGTGCATGGCGTTCCTGCGCGTCGGCCAGCTGCATGTCGAGTTCCTCGAAACGCGCCTCGGCTGTCACCCGACGTTCCTGCAGTTCTTCGAGCAAGGTGTCGGTTTCTGCCAGTTCTGCGGCCAGCTGGCTGCCACGTGCACGGGTCTGTTCGGCCTGCTGGCGCAGCCGCAGCGTCTCCACCTGCAATGCATGGGCCTGGCTCTGAAGCGCAGCGGCGTCACGGCGCAGCTGCATCAGGCTACTCGATGCCTCTGCCAGCAACGCTTCGCTGCGGGCCAGTTCGTGGCGGCTCTGCTCGCCGATCAGCGCCTGGCTGCGCAACTGCTTTTCGAGATTCTCGATTTCCTGCGCCCGCGCCAGCAGTCCGGCCTGCTCCGAATCCGGCGCATACAAGGCGACGCTGTGCGCGCTGACCGCATGTCCCTGGGGCACATACACCACTTCGCCGGGCTGCAGCTGGGCACGGACCGACAGCGCCTGTTCCAGGTTGGGCGCCGTGAAGCAGCCGTGCAACCAGCCACGCAACAATGCCGACAGCCCGGCGTCACCGAGCTGCAACAGGTCTGCCAGGCAGGGCAAATCACCGGTCGGAGCGGATGCGGCCGCGTCGGGCAGGCTGTAGAACACCAGCTTGGCCGGTGGCGGCTCGCTGGCGAATGCGCGCACAAGATCGAGCCGGGACACCTCGAGTGCTCCCAGACGCTCGCGCAATGCGGCTTCGAGTGCGTTTTCCCAGCCCTGTTGCACATGGATGCGGCTCCACAGGACGGCTAGTGCGTCGAGGCCATGCTTCTGCAACCAGGGCTGCAACTTGCCGTCCGTGCGGACCTTTTCCTGCAGCGCCCTCAGCGCCTCCAGCCGGGCCGACAAGGTCGCCTGGCGGGCGGCCTCGGTGTTGGCGGCGATCTGTTGGTCACGGCGGGCCTGTTCGAGCGCCGGCAAGGACTCCTGCACGGTCAACAGGCGTGCGTCGGCGACCTCCCCGGCCTCCTTGGCCTGTTCCCATTGCGACTCCAGGCTGGCGAGTTGCTGCTCGTCGGGAGACTGCAAGGCGCGCTGATCTGCGCCCAGCCGCTCGCGCCGGGTCTCCAGCTGGCGCGCCTGCTCCTGGACGCTGCGTTGTTCGGCGGCCAGCACCTGAATCTGCTGCTGCACCTGGTTGACCAGGTTGCGTTCGGTACTGGCCTGCGCCTGCACCGATCGCAGGGCGTCCTGCAGTTGCGGTTGTTGCTGTGCCTGGTCCTCGACCCGCGCGGCCAAAACACCCGCCTCGTCCTGCGCCTGCCCGGCATCCTGCTCCAGCCGCTGGGTTTCTTCCTGTGCATCGGTGCGGCGTTGCGTCCACTGCGCCGCCTGTTCCTGCAGCGTGGTCAAACGTTGCTCCGCGCGTTGCCGGCCCTCAACGACGAACCGGATCTCGGCTTCGAGTCGGCCGACTTCGGTGCTGGCTTCGTACAGCTTGCCCTGCGCCTGATTCACCTGGTCACCGGCCGTGTAGTGCGCCTGGCGCACGGTCTCCAGGCTGGCCTCGACCTGGCGCAGATCGGCGACCTGGCTCTCCATCGCATTCACGGCAGTCTGCACCTCACGCTGGACACGCTCCTGGTCGCCATGCGCTTCGCCCAGCTTGAGTAGCCACAACTGGTGCTGACGAAGCGTCACCTCCGACTGCAGCGACTGGTACTTCTGCGCCACCTCGGCCTGCTTTTCGAGCTTGTCCAGATTGCTGCCCAGCTCGCGCAGGATATCCTCGACACGGGTCAGATTCTCGCGGGTGTCATGCAATCGGTGTTCGGTCTCGCGCCGACGCTCCTTGTATTTGGAGACACCGGCCGCCTCCTCCAGGAACAGCCGCAAATCCTCGGGTTTGGACTCAATGATGCGGCTGATCGTGCCCTGGCCGATGATGGCGTAGGCGCGCGGCCCCAGTCCGGTGCCCAGGAACACGTCTTGCACGTCACGCCGGCGCACCGGCTGGTTGTTGATGTAATAACTGCTGGTTCCGTCACGGGTGAGCACCCGCTTGACCGCGACTTCGGCGAACTGCGCCCACTGCCCGCCGGCGCGGTGGTCGGCGTTATCGAAAACCAGTTCGACACTGGCACGGCTGGCCGGCTTGCGCAAGGTTGTGCCGTTGAAGATCACGTCCTGCATCGATTCGCCGCGCAATTCGCTGGCGCGACTTTCTCCCAGAACCCAACGCACCGCGTCCATGATGTTGGATTTGCCGCAGCCATTCGGACCCACAACGCCGACCAGTTGCCCGGGCAACTGGAGATGGGTGGGCTCCACAAAGGACTTGAAACCCGATAACTTGATCGAATTAAGGCGCACGGAAGGCTGAGCTGCTACTGAAGGACGCTGGGAATGGGCGGACGCCGATGGAGACGTTGCTGCGCTCGCGGCACGGGCCACGGCAGGTTGTGCAGGATGATAACGTGTCGGCCAATGACAACCGTCTTCGGTGTCACTTTGTTGCAATCGCGGGCGCCGGCGTAACGTGTCCGTTTGTTCCGGGTGTGGCCCCCTGCTAGCTGCATGGGCGCTACCGCGCCTGCCAGCCTCCTGCCCGGGAGCGGGTTACGAAGGGTCTGCGACGTTCGTCAATCGTCGTCGCGCCGCGTGCCCGCATACGCGGCGACCAGCGCCTGTTGCGTCGCGCCCGGCACCTGGGCATAGTGGGACAACTCCATGGTGAAAGCGCCCTGGCCGCCGGTCAGCGACTTGAGCCGCGATTGGTAGTCGTCGAGTTCGGCCAACGGCACCTGCGCCTTGATCGCCAGCAATGCCGATTGCAGTGAATGGTCCCATTCCTTTTCCTGCGGGTCCGTAGTCGCACACGGTGTTGCCCCTGTCGACCGACCCGCGGCTGGTGGTTGCCCCACTGGCATGCAGCAAGGCCTCGGCCAACGTAGTCTTGCCCACCGCTGCGTGCCCCACCAGCGCGACGCAGCGCAAGTTGTCAGTCTGAATCGGGTCCATGACCTGGCCTTTCGCAAAAAGACGTCACCTGCCGGACGGGTCCTCCCGCGCCAGGTCTGCGTCCCGTACCGCCAGTAACCGTGCCAGGTCGGTTTGCAGGTCGTCGGGTTCGGCTCGTGCCGGCCTGTCATCAACCCAGGCGGACGGTTGCGGCAACTCAGGATATGGACAAGCCAGGTCATGCGGAAATTGCCAGACGATGCTGAGCAACCACTCGCGCGCCTGCGGATCGATGCGCTCGATCTCGCTCATCAACAGGGTCTGCAACGCGAAGGCATAAC
>CAJDWO010000028.1_pt1 | contig 14354 bp, 16 predicted proteins | sample 7391601 | NCBI WGS metagenome assembly CAJDWO01 (sample SAMEA7055735, study PRJEB34461) | soil metagenome | biome: terrestrial ecosystem; feature: Peninsula; material: soil | place: Antarctica | collected 2016 | reverse complement strand
TGGCCCAACGTGTTGCGGCGCGAGGAGACGATCCAGCGTGCCAGCGGCGCGCTGGATGTGCTCACTGGCGCGCGTATCGTCGAGACGCTGGACGAAGCGGTGGACGGCATGACCCACCTGCTTGCCACCGCAATGACGCCGCGCGACTTCGGCCCGCCGACGATGAGCCCACGCGACTGTTTTGCGCGCCTGATCAGCGGTAGTCCTTTGCTGCGTGCATCGGATGCAACGGGGCCTGTTGAGCGCGTCGATCCGCCGCAGGGTGTCGCCTTCCTGTTTGGCTGCGAGCGTTTCGGCATGCGCAACGACGACGTCTACCGTTGTCATGCGGCGCTGAGTATTCCGACTAATCCGGACTTCGGTTCACTCAACCTGGGAGCGGCAGTGCAGTTGATTGCGTATGAATGGCGCCAGGCCTTGGCAGGTTATCCGGTGCAATCGGTGGGGATTGCGCCGCAGGCGGCCGACGCGCAGGAATTGATGCCGCGCCTGAACCAGTTGTTCAACCGCGCCCACGTGACGCAGGACGAAGTCCATATTCTTCGCGGTGTCGCCAAGGCGATGCTGCTGACAGCGGCGCGTGCAAAACGCTAGACTCAAGCCATGTTTGCCCGCTTGCGTTCCGACATCCAGTGCATCCTCGACCGTGATCCTGCCGCGCGCAGCAAATGGGAGGTGCTGACCTGTTACCCGGGCCTGCACGCGCTCATCATGCATCGTCCGGCCCACTGGCTCTGGAACCATGGTTTCACCTGGCTGGGTCGATTCACCTCGCATATCGCGCGTTGGCTCACCGGTGTGGAGATCCATCCCGGCGCCAAGATCGGGCAACGCGTGTTTTTCGACCATGCGATGGGTGTGGTGGTCGGCGAGACCGCCGAGATCGGCGACGGCTGCACCATCTACCACGGTGTCACGCTGGGCGGCACATCCCTGTACAAGGGCGTCAAGCGGCATCCAACCATCGGCCAGAATGTGGTCATCGGCGCCGGTGCTCAGGTGCTCGGTGGCTTCACCGTGGGAGACGGCGCCAAGATCGGCTCCAACGCCGTGGTCACCAAGCCGGTCCCCGCGGGCGCCACAGCGGTGGGCAACCCGGCACGGATCATCCAGGCCAACGCCGACGCCAAACGCGAGGCAGCTGCTTCGAAGATGGGGTTTTCAGCCTACGGCGTGACGCAAAGCGACGACCCGCTCAGCCTGGCGATGCGGGGTCTGATCGACAACGCCACCTCGCAGGAACATCAGATTGCACTGTTGTGGCAAGCCATCGGCACATTGTCTGAAGGCGCTGGCGCAGATGGGTGTGTGCCCGACGATGCGGCGCACGATGGGACCTTCGAAGGCGAGAAGCTCTCGCAGATGATGGGCCGATAGACGCGTGCTCTGCAGTGCGTGTGTCAGGCCGATGGCGCAGGTCGCTGCGCCGACTTGGGCCGAAACGCCTTGCACACGGTGTCCACCGTCTCCAGGTACGGTCCGCCGATGAGGTCGATGCAGTAGGGCACCGCGGCAAAGATGCCGGCGACCACCGACGCACCGTCTCGATCCCGCAGTCCTTCGAGCGTCTCCGCGATCGCCTTGGGTTGTCCGGGCAGGTTGATGATCAGGCACTTGCCACGGATCACTGCCACCTGGCGCGACAGTATCGCGGTGGGCACGAAACGCAGGCTGATCTGCCGCATCTGTTCGCCGAATCCGGGCATCTCCTTGTCGGCCACTGCCAGAGTGGCCTCGGGTGTCACGTCACGTAGCGCCGGGCCGGTGCCACCGGTGGTCAGGACCAGCGAACAAGCGCCGGGCCGGTGCCACCGGTGGTCAGGACCAGCGAACAACCGCTATCGACCAGGCCGATCAGGGCCTGACTGATCTGGGTTTGGTCGTCCGGGAGAAGCCGTTCGTCGAAGCTGATCGGGTTGCGGAGCGCGCGAGCCAGCCAATCCTTGAGGGCGGGCAACCCCTTGTCTTCATAGACGCCACCGGAGGCGCGGTCGCTGACCGAGACGATGCCGATACGAACGGGTTCACAGATCAGGTCGGTGGCTGGCATGGCTGGGGATCTCCTCGTTGTCCTGGGGTTCGTGCAATTGCGTGCGGACCAGCTGAAACAGATCGCGGTAGGCTTTGCCGTGGCGCGGGGTTTCGCCCGCCAAGGTCGGCTTGACGTCGCGCCGCGCCTGTCGGATCAAGGCGCGTACCTGCTGGCTGTCGGATTGCGGATACTGCTGCACCCAATCCGACAACGCCGTGTCGTCGTCGATCAGCCGATTGCGCCACTGCTCGACCTGGTGCAGCGCCAGTGCGTCACTGGCCGATCCACGCTGTTGTTCGCCCAGGACCGTACGCACAGCGTCCAGGGTTGCCGGTTCGAGTTGGCGCATCAGTTTGCCGATGAACTGCATCTGGCGCCGCTTGCCTTCGAAGTTGCTGATCCGTTTGGCTTGATCGATCGCGTCGACGAGTTTTTCGGGCAAGGCCAAGCGATCCATCAGTTCGGAGCGCAATGTCAACAGTTCCTCGCCGAGTTTCTGCAACTCGGTGCTTTCGCGCTTGCGGTCGGTACGGCTGGGTTCGTCGCCGCCCTTGAGTTCACGTTTGAGTTCGAGGTCCAGTTCGCTGCCTTCTGCAACGAACTGGCCGGAGACGAAATAGCCTTTTTTGGGTTTGCGGGGCATGGGCGGGGGCGGGCTTTTTGGCCCTTGCGCTCCGGTGGTCTGACAGCCAAGTATCATAGTCGCCCACGTCAGCGAGCCACAATGAAACAACCTAAGACGACCCGGGCCGACAGCGGCTTCAGCTACAACCAGGCTTTTTTCGAAGAACTGGTGGACACCGCCTTGCGCCATGCGCACACCGTTGGCGCCACCGATGCAGCGGCAGAGGCCTCGGAGGCCTGTGGACTGGGCGTATCGGTGCGCAAGGGTGAACTCGAGAATGTTGAACGCAACCGCGACAAGTCGCTGTCGATCTCGGTCTACGTCGGAAAACGCCGGGGCAATGCCAACACCTCCGACTTTTCCACCGCAGCGATCCGACAGACGGTGCAAGCCGCCTACGACATTGCCCGTTTCACCGCCGAGGACCCGATGGCCGGCCTGCCCGACGAGGCCGACATTGAAACTGCGCCCGACAAGGCAGCCGAACTGGAGTTGTTTTTCCCGTGGCCGGTGACCAGCGAGCAAGCCGCGCAGATGGCGCAGGAATGCGAGGCGGCGGCACTCGATACCGACAAACGGATCACCAACAGCGAAGGCGCCGCGGTGTCGGCCCAGCAGTCGCATTTCTTCAGCGCGCACACCCACGGTTTCCGCGGCGGTTACGCGAGTTCGCGGCACTCGATTTCGGTGTCGCCGATTGCATCTGTCGGTGACGACATGCAGCGCGACGCCTGGTACAGCTCGATGCGTGACGCCACTGAATTGGCCAGCGGTGCGCGCGTGGGCCGGTATGCCGCGGAGCGGGCGCTGAGCCGGCTCGGCGCACGCAAAATCTCCACCCGAAACTGCCCGGTGCTGTTCGAGTCGCCGCTGGCCGCCGGTCTGCTGGGCGCTTTCGTGCAGGCCATCAGCGGCGGCGCGTTGTACCGCAAAAGTTCGTTCCTGCTCGATTCGCTGGGCAAGCGGGTGCTCCCCAAACACATTGATATCCTGGAAGACCCGTTCATCAAACGTGGCAAGGGCAGTTCGCCGTTCGACGAAGAGGGCGTGCGGGTCTCGCCCCGTTCGGTGGTCGAGGCGGGCCGGGTGAATGGTTATTTCCTGAGCAGTTACACCGCGCGCAAGCTGGGCATGCGCACCACCGGTAATGCGGGTGGGTCGCACAACCTGACGCTCTCCTCACGCCTGACGCAGCCCGGTGACGACCTCGACGAGATGCTGCGCAAGCTGGGCCGGGGCCTGTTCGTGACCGAACTCATGGGCCAGGGTGTGAACTACGTCACCGGCGACTATTCGCGTGGTGCCAGCGGTTTCTGGGTCGAGGGCGGCCGTATTGCATACCCGGTGCACGAGATCACCATCGCCGGCAACATGAAGGCCATATTGCGCGACATCGAGGCGGTGGGCGCAGATGCCTACAACTTCGGCGCCAAGACGGTCGGCTCCATCCTGATCGGCAAGATGAAGATCGCCGGAAACTGAGCGCTCCGATGCATGCGCTGCCGTCGTCGCGGCAGCTTGCTGGACGGTCAGCCTGCCAGCGCTGCCTTGACCGCCGCCGACACCTGCCCCATCTCGGCTTTGCCCGCCAGCCGGGTTTTGGCCACGCCCATGACACGGCCCATGTCGCCGGCCGCTGGTTTGCGGCCGAGTTCGGCTGCCAGTTCGGCGACGATGGTGTCGATCGCTGCGCGCACCGTGTCGGCGTCCATACGCTCGGGCAGGTAGGCGACCAATACGGCCAACTCGGCAGTCTCCTTGTCGGCCAGATCCTGGCGGCCAGCGCTGGTGAAGGCCGAGATCGAATCCTTGCGCTGCTTGACCAGCTTGTCGATGATGCCGGTCACAGCAACATCGTCGAGCGTGACCCGTTCATCGACCTCTTTTTGTTTGCATGCGGCCAATAGCAGCCGGATCGTGCCCAGGCGGACACTGTCCCTGGCACGCATCGCCGTCTTCATGTCCTCGGTGATCTGGTCTTTGAGTAGCATGGTGTTATCCCTCTTTTGCCAAAAACGCAAAAACCCGCGCCCGGATGACCCGGCGCGGGTTACGCTGCTGGCGCAGGCCCGTGGTGGGCGAGCGCCGGTCAGTACATCTTCTTGGGCAACTGCATCGAGCGGATACGTTTGTAGTTGCGCTTGACCGCCGCTGCCTTCTTGCGCTTGCGCTCGGCAGTGGGCTTTTCGTAGAACTCGCGGGCGCGCAAGTCGGTCAGCAGGCCCAGCTTCTCGATGGTGCGCTTGAAACGGCGCAGCGCCACGTCAAAAGGTTCGTTTTCTTTTACACGGATGGTGGTCATTGATATTCGGGTTCCAAAATGTGCCTGGGCAAGATCGCAGACCCGGGCGGAAGTCTGCTGGCAACTGCGTCAGGGTTGGCCCTTGTTGCTTCGAACACAGGGCCGGCTGTCGCCAGCAAAGCCGCAAATTATAGTGCCATTGCATCGGAGTCCAGCAGACGATCTGCCAGACCCTGGGCACAGGCATGGGCGCTGGCCCAGGCCCACTGGAAGTTGTAGCCGCCGAGCCAGCCGGTGACGTCGACCACCTCGCCGATGAAATACAAGCCTGGTTGGCGCGATTCCATGGTCTGGCTGGACAGGATCCGGGTGTCCACACCGCCGGCAGTGACCTCCGCCTTGGCATAACCTTCCGAGCCGGTAGGCGTGAGTTCCCAGCCTGCAATCTGGCCGGCCAGTGCGGCCAACGCCTTGTCGCCGGTCTGGTCGATCGGACGATGCCAGTCCTGCCCCAGACGTGCGTCCTGCGCAATCCAGGTATCGGCCAGCCGGGCCGGTACCAGGGTTGCCAGTTCGTTGGACAGGAGTCTGCGCGACAGGCCCTTGGCGCGCACCAGGGTCTGCTGGATCTGTATGTCGGGCGCCAGATCGATCCGGATCGGGGTGTCGTTGCGCCAATAACTGGAGATCTGCAGCACCGCCGGCCCGCTCAGGCCGCGATGGGTGAACAGCAGGTCTTCGCGAAAACGCGCCCGTTCGCGTTTGCTTCCGGTCTCGATCGCCACCGGCAGCGAGAGGCCCGACAACTCGGCGAACGGTGTCCATTGCGCTGGATCGAACACCAGCGGGACCAGCGCAGGCCGGGTTTCCACCACCGGTAGAGCGAACTGGCGTGCGATCCGGTAACCGAAGTCGCTCGCACCGATTTTGGGTATGGACAAGCCGCCAGTAGCCACCACGACGGCGCGGCTGCGGATTGCCCCCTGCCCACTGCCTAACAGATAACCGTCGGCGTCAGTTGCCAGCGTGTGGATCGGACAGTTCTGCCAATGCACGACACCACCGGCGCCGCACTCGGTGAGCAGCATCGTGATCAGGTCTTGCGCCGAATGGTCGCAAAACATCTGACCCTTGTGTTTCTCGTGGTAGCCGATCTCGTGCCGGCGTACCAGGTCGATGAAATCGCCCGGTGGATAACCGGCCAGCGCCGACCGGCAGAACTTCGGATTCTGTCCCAGGAAGTTGTCCGGGCCGGTGGTCAGGTTGGTGAAGTTGCAGCGACCACCTCCCGAGATCCGGATCTTCTCCGCGATCTTGTCGGTATGGTCGACCAGCAAAACGGTGAGTCCCAACTGGCCAGCGATACCGGCGCAGAACAGGCCGGCGGCACCGGCGCCGATGATGACGACATCGAAACTGTGCATGGCAGAGAGTGTAGGCTGCGCTCCGCATGCCCCGGATCGTTGATGACGCTGGGCAATTGGCTTGTCCGATCGGCTCGATGCAAGGGCCGCGATGGCAGCAGGCTCTAAACTGCGGGCCTGATGAAAACCGCAAGCGAACCATTGTTGGTACTCGGAATCGAATCCTCGTGTGACGAGACTGGCGTCGCGCTGGTCCAGAGTGCGCCTGCGCCGCAGGTGCCGCGTCTGTTGGCGCATGCCTTGCACAGCCAGATCGACATGCACCAGGCGTATGGCGGCGTAGTGCCCGAGTTGGCCAGCCGCGACCATATCCGGCGTGTGATTCCGCTGATACGTCAGGTGCTTGCCGCCGCCGACCGCAGTTTGACCGAGGTGGACGTGGTTGCCTACACCCGGGGTCCGGGCCTCGCGGGTGCTTTGCTGGTGGGCGCCGGCGTGGCCTGCGCGTTGGGTGCGTCGCTGGGAAGGCCGGTGCTGGGTATTCACCATCTTGAAGGCCATTTGTTGTCGCCCTTCATCAGCGCTGATCCGCCGGAGTTTCCCTTCGTCGCCTTGCTGGTATCGGGCGGGCACACGCAACTGATGCGGGTCGACGGTGTTGGCCGTTATCAATTGCTGGGCGAGACCATCGACGACGCGGCCGGCGAGGCGTTTGACAAGTCGGCCAAGTTGATGGGGTTGCCGTACCCGGGTGGGCCGGCCTTGTCGCGGCTGGCCGAGAGCGGCAATGCCAGCGCCTACCCGTTGCCCCGGCCCTTGTTGCACAGTGGCAATCTCGATTTTTCGTTTGCCGGCCTCAAGACCGCTGTGATGGTTCAGGCGCGCAAGCTGGCTGCAGCGCACGCGCAACCCACGGCGCTTGCAGCGATACCTGCTTTCTCAGATGTGCCGGCAGCAGTGCAGGCGGATCTTGCCGCTTCAACGGAGGCCGCGATCGTCGACGTGTTGGTGAAAAAGTCGGCTGCAGCCATGGCCGAGACGGGGTTGCAGCGGCTGGTCGTGGCCGGTGGTGTGGGCGCAAACCGACGTTTGCGCGCGCAACTTGATGCCCATTGCCGCAGTGCGGGCGTGCGGGTGTTTTACCCGGAGCTCGAGATGTGCACCGACAACGGCGCGATGATCGCGCTGGCCGCCGCGATGCGTCTGCAAGCGGGCGTGCAGCAGGCCAATGAAGCCTACGCATTCGACGTGCGGCCCCGCTGGCCGCTCGACCAATTGGCGATGTAATCTGGCGGCGTGACGCTGCGGCCGTGATGGTCGCAGCGCGCAAGCGTGTCAGACGCTGCGCGCGCGCGACGGTCCGACGATCAGTGAACCGCGATGCGGGTGCTGCGATCCACCAGAACCGGCTTGGCGAGCTTGACTGTCAAGACACCGTTCTCCAATTTGGCGCTGCTGGTCTCGGCTGCAATTTCCTGCGCCAGACGGTAGGCCATCTTGTACTGGCGCGGCGCGTCAACCACAGATTCGATACGCACGATGTCGCCTTCGATACCGATGTTGAGCTGATCGCGGCTCACGCCCGGCACGTCGAACCGCAGCGTTGTTGCCGTCTCATCCTGCTCGACCGTGACAGCCCGGGCTTGCGCCTGAGCCGGGGCTTGGCGCTGGCTGTTGTGTGCTGTGTCGTCCAACGTTTGCCGCACCCAGCGGTTGGTCGGGAAAACGCTGGCGCCGCGCATGCGGCGGGGAAAAGTGGTGGCAAAAACCATGGTGCAACTCCTAGTAAACTGCGCGGCTTGCAAAGCTGCCGGCCGCATACTCCCCATCTGCGCATGCAGGACGTGTTTTCAAGTGGAAATCCGATATGCTTTTTGTTCGCGACTGGCTCTTGAAATTGCTATGGCTGGCCTTATGCGCGCCGACCATGGCTCTGGCGCAATCGGCGCCGCCGATCAGGATTGCGATGATCGAAGGCCTCAGCGGGCCGTTCGCGAACACCGGTGAGGCGGTCTACCGCAACCTGGTGTGGGCGGTCGAGCGAGTGAACCTGCGTGGGGGTGTGCGCCTGCCGGCCGCTGCCGGGGGGTCTCGCCCGTTGGTACTGCAACGTTACGACAGCAAAGGCCAGAACGAGGAGGTGTTGTCGGCGTTACGCTCGGCCATCGACGACGGCGTGCAGATCGTGATGCAAGGCAATTCGTCTGCGAATGCCGCAGTGCTGATCGATGCGATCAACAAACACAACAAGCGCGAACCATCGCGACGCGTCTTGTTTCTGAATTATTCGGCGGTCGATCCGGCGCTGACCAACGAACAATGCAGCTTCTGGCACTTCCGCTTTGACGCCCATGCCGACATGCGTGTGGCGGCGTTGATGACGGTGATCAAGGATGATGTTGCGCTCAGGAAGGTGTATCTGATCGGGCAGGACTACAGCTTCGGCCAGGCCGTATTGCGCGAGGTGCGCCGGCAGTTGGCTTTGCAGCGCGCCGATGTGCAAATCGTCGGTGACGAGTTGCACCCGCTTGGCCGGGTCAAGGACTTCCTGCCGTATGCTGCCAAGATCAAGGCCAGTGGCGCCCAGGCGGTGATCACCGGCAACTGGGGCAACGACCTCACGCTGCTGGTCAAGTCGGCGCGCGACGCTGGTTTTGATGGCCGCTTCTATACCTTTTACGGCAATGCGTTGGGCGCACCCGCGGCGATCGGCGACGCGGGCATTGGCAAGGTGCTCGCGGTGGCCGACTGGTTGCCCAACGTGCAGACTGCCGACAGCCATGCGTTTTACCGCGCCTTTCGTGCGCGTTATCCCGATCCGGCCGACGACTATGTGCACATGCGCATGCAACTGATGATCGAGGCGTTGGCACAGGCAATTGAAACGGCAGCCGTCCGCACTCCGATGGCGGCGGGCGGCCCCCTGGACGTGGTGGCCGTGGCGCGTGCGCTCGAGACCGTGTCGGTCAAGCTGCAAGGGCAAACCGGCCACATGCGCGCCAGTGACCACCAGTTCCAGCAGCCGCTGGTCGTGGGTGTCATGGACAAGGTTGGCACCCCCGGCGTGTTGTTTGACGTGGAAGGCTCGGGTTATGGTTTTCGGGTCATCAAGAGCGTGAGTGCCGCCGCAGCCGAGATGCCAACCCGCTGCCAGATGCAGCGCCCCTGACACTGTCCCGACATTTTTGGAAAGAAGCATCCATGCGCCCCATTGTGGTGAACCTGCAGGAATCCCGCATTCGGGAAGTAGCCAATGCCGGCATCGGCCGCGACGACGTATTGCCGTTCTGGTTTGGCGAAAGCGACGAAGTCACGCCGGAGTTCATCCGCCAGGCGGCGATCGAGTCCCTGCAACGCGGCGAGACCTTTTATGGCCACAACCTGGGCCTGGCGGAGCTGCGCGAGGCGATCAAACGCTACATGGCAACGCGCCATGGCCCGATCGCCAGCGATCGGCTGGCGGTGACCTCGGGCGGCGTCAATGCGCTGATGCTGGCGGTACAGGCGCTGGTGGACGCAGGTGATGAAGTGGTCGCGGTCACGCCGGTATGGCCGAACCTGGTCGCGCAGCCGCAGATCATGGGCGCCCAGGTGCGCTGCGTCTCGCTCAAGCCGGTTGCAGGCGCCTGGACGCTGGACATGGACGACTTGCTTGGCGCTGTGACTCCCCGTACCAAGCTGCTGATCATCAACGCGCCAAACAACCCGACCGGCTGGACCCTGACGCGTGACGAGCAGGCGCAGATCGCCTCGCACTGTCGCACAACCGGTACCTGGATCCTGGCAGACGAGGTGTACGAGCGGCTGTATTACGCGGCGGGCGCGTCGGGTTGTGCGCCCAGCTTCCTGGATGTGTGTGCGCCGGATGACAAGCTGGTCGTGGTGCACAGCTTTTCCAAGAGCTTCCTGATGACGGGCTGGCGTCTGGGCTGGCTGGTGATGCCGGCTGCGATGACGCCGCACATGGGCAAGCTGATCGAGTTCAACACCTCGTGTGCGCCGGTGTTCGTGCAGCGCGCAGCGATGGTGGCACTTGACCGTACCGACGAGGTGACACCCCGTGTCGTGGCCCACCTGAAGATGTGCCGTGACACCCTGGTGCCGTTGCTGCAGGCCATGCCGGGCGTTCAGGTTGCCCCGGCGCCTGGTGGCATGTATGCGTTTTTCCAGCTTGCCGGTGCCGGCGATTCGCTCACCACCGCCAAGCGGCTGGTGGTCGAGGCCGGTTTGGGGCTGGCCCCGGGCGTGGCATTCGGTGCCAGTGACATGGACCCGCAGGGTTGCTGGTTGCGCTGGTGTTTTGCCTCGCGCGACCCGCAACGCCTGGTGGCAGGGGTGGACCGCCTGCGCCGCTGGTTACCGGCCTTATCCGGTTGACTGCTGTGCCGGCTTATTGCACCGGTGTCGGCATGCCGGCCTTGAAGGTGTAAACCGTGATCGGGGCCTTTTTCAGGTTGCCCTCTTCATCATAGGCGTAGGTGGTGACGACACCCTTGTAGCTTTCCTTGTGCATGGCCGCACTGATTTTGACCGGGTCCAGCGTATCGAGTTTTTCCATCAGCGATGCCTCGAACATGGTCTGGTCGTAGAACGACGCGGCGTACGCATCCGGGTCCTGATTGAAACGCTTCTTGTAGGCGACCTTGAACGCAGGGCCTGCCGCGACCTTGTCCAGGACCGCCCCACCTTGGGCACAGAAGACGGTGTCGTTGACCGTATCACCCCCCAGCTTTCCGGTCTCCGCCACGCAAATCGCGTCACCGCCCAGAAGTTTGGCCTTGATGCCCAGGCCCTTCATCTGCTTGACCATGGGGCCGGCCTGGCCGGCATAACCGCCGTAGAAAATCACGTCAGCCTTCTTGCTTTTCATGTTCGTCAGGATCGCGCTGAAGTCGATCGACTTGTCGGTGGTGTAGTCGTGCCCGACGACGTTCAGACCCAGTACCTTGGCTTCCTTGATGAACTCGTCCGCCAGACCCTGTCCGAAGGCCGTGCGGTCGTCGATCACGCCCGCGTTCTTGGCCTTCATGGTATTGAAGGCGTATTCGGCCATGCTGCTGCCAATCAGGTTGTCGCCAGCGATGATGCGGAACACATTTTTGTAGCCGCCCATCGTGACCTTGGGATTGCTGCCCACCGTGGACAAGATCGCGCCGCCACCGTCATAGACTCTGGATGCGGGAATCGCCACCCCGGAGCAATACGGCCCCATCACGAACTTGATGCCGGCATCCATCAGTTTTTGCGCCACGGCCATGCCAGTCTTGGGGTCGCACTGGTCGTCTTCAGAGACCAGTTCGAACTTCAAGGTCTTGCCGCCCACCACCAGCTTCTTGGTGTTGAGTTCTTCGATGGCCATGCGAACGCCGTTTTCGTTGTCTTTGCCGGCAAAGGCATTGGAACCTGACAACGGGCCGGTGTGGCCGATCTTGACGATCTGCTCCTCGGCCTGGGCGGCTTGAAAGGTACCCAGGGACATGGCAGCAGCAGCGATTGATAAAGGGAGCAGTCTGGACTTGTATTTCATGAGATCGACCTTCTTGTGAGGGAGTGGAACGGATCGGGGTTGGACAACTTGTATCAAGTGTTTCTGCGACCGCAGGCTGGCAGGGGGAACAAGGAATTGATCCTCTCGGAGACTCGGAAGCAACGCTCAACGTCGGGATAATGACCGATTGGCAGCGAGCCTGTCTGCGGGGTAACCCTAGGAAGTTACATTTCTTGACGCCCTTTTGATACCAGGCAGGGCCCGGTTGCGACGCAGCGCCGTGCAACGAACCGGGATGTAGACTACTTTTGGTATGCGTATCGTTTCTCGCTGTTCTCACCGGCAGACTCGTCTCCAGCTTGTCTGCCGGCTCAAGCGCCTGCATGATGGTGCCCACGCTGAACCTGAGCAGCGCCCGAGCGCACTGCAGAACAATCCGCCATGGCGCTGACCCTGCCGCCCGAGGTCGCAGCCTATCTCGCGCAGCAGCATGTGATGACGCTGGCGACACAGGGTAACGATGGCCCATGGGCGGCGGCGCTGTTCTACGCACGCGACGGCGACGATCTTGTGTTCCTCTCTTCCCCTGGCAGCCGGCATAGCTGCAATCTGGGCCAGCAGCCGCGATGCGCGGCGACGATACAGGGTGACAGCAAGGATTGGCGCGAGATCCAGGGCATACAGATCGAAGGCATCGCGCGCGAGACGACCGGCGCAGAAGTCGATCGTGCACGGTTGCACTACGGCAAGCGGTTTGCCTTTGTGCAGCCGGGCGTGGCGCCGGCCGCGATTGCACAGGCGCTCGAGCGCGTGCACTGGTACCGGCTGCAGATGACGCGCCTGTATTTCATCGACAACCTGCGCGGATTCGGCAAGCGCCAGCAGTTCGATGCCTGACGCCTGTGTCCGCTGAGGTGCAGCGTCAGCGAGTCATTGCGATCCTGCTGGAGGCATTGCTTTTCATCCGCAAAGACGGTCACCGAGGTGTTACACGGCCTGAGGAAGGATCGTCCACACACCGGCCTGCACACGCAATTCGAATGCAGCCATTTACGGTGCGGCATCTTCAGGAGACTTGATGGACAAGGAAAAATCGACCCAATTCATGCTCAAGGTGGTGGGCGATGTCGCCACCGCGCTGGCCACGAGCTTGCTGATCGTCGGCGACCGGGCCGGGCTGTTCAAGGCCATGGCTGGAGCCGGATGGTTGAGCGCGGCGGATGTGGCTGAGCGCTCGGGCGTGTTGTTGCGGTATGTCGAGGAATGGCTCGCAACCATGGCCGGTGCGGGTTATGTCGACTATGACGGTGCTGCGGACAGGTTCGTGCTGCCCGACGAACATGCCCAGTTCCTCACCGACCCATCGTCCGAATACTACCTGGGCGGCCTGTTCGCAGGCCTTCCCGGCTTGATGAGCGTGGCGCCACGGCTGGCCGATGCGTTCAAGTCGGGAAGCGGTATCTCCTTTGCAGATTTCGGCGCGGATCTGCCCCGGGCACTCGAGGCGATGAATCGGCCGGTCTACGAGGCGCGCCTGGTGAGCAACTGGCTGCCGAGGCTGCCCGATACCGTTGCGCGACTGAAGGCGGGCGGGAGGGCGCTCGACGTGGGCTGCGGCACCGGAATCGTACCGGTCATACTGGCGAAAGCGTTTCCCCAGGCGTCCATCGCCGGGCTGGACCTGGACGCGCGCTCGATCGGAATCGCGCGCGGTTATGCCGTCGAAGCCGGCTTGGCTGACCGGGTCGAATTCCTGCAGTCCCCGATCGAAGCACTTCCGAAAGAAGTGGGATCTGATCAGCTCCTTTGACGTCATGCATGACCTGCCGGATCCGCTGGGCGCGATGCAGCATATCCGCGCCGCCTTGAGCGACGGGGGGACTTACCTGATGGTTGAACCCAAGACGGCTGACGATCTGGAAAATAATCTGGGTAATCCATTTGCGCGCATGTTCTACGGCATCAGCTGTCTGCATTGTGTGCCGCAGTCGCTGGCGCAGGGAGGCCCGGGTCTGGGAGCATGCTGGGGCGAGAAGCGCGCACGCGCGTTGGCCCGCGCGGCCGGGTTCACCCGGTTCGAGCGCCTCGACATCCGGGCCACCGCATTGTCCTTTTTCGCGCTGGGCATGGCACCGGAGGGTGTGTGAGGTGATGATGAAGGCTGCCGGGCGCCGTGCCATGCGAACTCAATCGAGGGAAGGGTAGCCGGTAATGGCGCGGATGTCGCGGTACAGCGGTTGCAGCCGCTGGTACATGCGGCAATAGACGCGCCGGTAGAGCTGATCGTAGATGCGCACGTGCTGCGGCTCGGGCTCGAAGCGCTGGCCGATGCGCGTCATCGCCGCCACGGCCGCGGTGTAGTCGGCGTGCAGGCCCAGGCCCACGGCGGCAATCATGGCGGCGCCCAGGCCGCTGGTCTCATACAGGTGTGGGCGCTCGCAGGGCAGGTTGAAGATGTTGGCGGTGATCTGCATGGCGGCGTCGCTCTGCGAGCCGCCGCCCGAGACACGCACGCGGGTGATGGGCGCGCCGCCGCGCTTCTCGATCCGCTCCTTGGCTTCGCGCAGCGCATAGGCCAGGCCTTCGAGGATGGCGCGGTACAG
>CAJDWO010000143.1_pt2 | contig 14535 bp, 21 predicted proteins | sample 7391601 | NCBI WGS metagenome assembly CAJDWO01 (sample SAMEA7055735, study PRJEB34461) | soil metagenome | biome: terrestrial ecosystem; feature: Peninsula; material: soil | place: Antarctica | collected 2016 | reverse complement strand
TCAAAATCGCCGCCCCACAGGGCGACCGCACCTAGGGCACGTCGTAGGTTTGTGAGGATTGCGCGTCGCGTACGACGTTCGGTGTGAGATCGGACAAGCTTGGGTGGGCGGTTGTCATGGCGCCAGGTAGGTGACCAGCTTGCGGCTCAACAGGTCCGCAGCATCCTGCCAGTCCACCGCCACCCCGATTGCGAAAAGATCGACGGTCTGCAAGCCGGCGTAACCGCAGGGGTTGATACGTGAGAAGGGTTCGAGTTCCATCGCCACGTTGAGTGCGACACCATGGTAGGTGCAGTGGCGACTGACCTTGATACCCAGCGCGGCGATCTTGCCAAGCCCGGAAAAATCGATCGTTGTGTCGGCGGGAAACGACGGATCGGGCCTGCCGTCCGGTGGTTCCGACGTCCGGCGTCGTGGCCGCTGGGGCAGCAGCGCGTGCGAGCCGGGGTCGTCGAGTCGGACATAGATGCCCGGAGCCCCGCCGACCCGATGGCCGGTCACGCCGAAATATGCCAAGGTGCGGATGACCGCTTCCTCGATCCGGTACACGAACTCCTTGATGAAGTAGCCGGTACGCTGCAGATCGATCATCGGATACGCCACGACCTGCCCCGGCCCGTGGTAGGTCACCTGGCCGCCACGGTTGGTGGCAACGACCGGAATCGAACCGGGATCAAGAATGTGTTGCGCCTTGCCTGCCAGTCCCTGTGTAAATGTGGGTGGGTGTTCACATATCCACAAGGCATTGCGTGTGTTCGCGGAGCGCTCGCTGGTGAAGGCCTGCATCGCCTGATAGGTGGCCAGGTAGTCCACCCGGCCTTGCATCAGGATGTCAATGTCACTGTCCACGAAGGCTCACAACACCACCTTGACCATCGGGTGGGTCGACAAGGTCCGGTACAACTCGTCGAGTTGTTCCCGGCTGGTGGCCATGACCGTGATGGTCACGCCCAGGTATTTGCCGCCGCTGCTTTCGCGCAGCTCGACGGTCGACGCATCGAAGCCGGGGTCGAAATGCAAGGCCACGCTGGTGATTGCGTTCACAAATCCATCGACCCGTTCCCCCATGACCTTGATGGGAAATCGGGACGGATATTCGATCAGCGACTCATTGACCGTGGCCATGAGCGTGGTTGGTCAAAAGCCGGGGGCCCGCGGCGGATCATGCCGTGGCACTCGCAGCTTTGGCGTCCTGGTAGGCGGCGTACAACTTCTTGCCGATCGGACCGGGCAGGCCGCGATGCGCAGGGTTGCCGACCGGCTCGCCGTCGAGCGAGGTGACCGGCAGCACTTCCTTGGTGGCACTGGAGAGCAGCAATTCGTCAGCAGCCAGCACGTCGTCACGACTGCTGCGCTTGAGCTGGTAAGGGATGCCCAGCGACTTGCACAGTTCCTCGATCAGCCCGTAACGGATGCCTTCGAGAACCAGATGATCCTTGGGCGTGCCGAACACTGTTCCGTCCTTGACCACCCACACATTGCTGGCAGCGGCTTCACTGAGGAAGCCGTGACGGAACATCATGGTTTCCAGCGCGCCGGCATCGAAGCTGATCTGGCGCGCGAACACCGATCCGAGCAAACTGGTGCTCTTGATGTGGGCCTTTTCCCAGCGAAAATCGTCGGCAGTGACACAGGCGACACCATGTTCGAGTTGATCGGGCGTCGGTGGGCGCATCGTATTGGCCATCGCAAACACCGTCGGTGCTATATCCGTGGGCATCACATGATCGCGCATGGCCACGCCGCGGGTGATCTGGATGTAGATCAGCTGGTTCAAGGCGTCCGGCGCAACACCGGCAGCCTTGGCTCCGTGACCTATCAGGCCCATCGCGATACCCAGCCACTGCTCGCGTGTATGGGGGTTGGACATGCGCATTTCAGTCAGGCTGCGCTCGAGTCTTGTCATGTGTTGTGCAAAACGAAATGGGCGACCACCATAGATGGGTACCACCTCGTAGAGGCCGTCGCCAAAGATGAACCCACGGTCCATCACGCTGATCTTTGCATCGCACAAGGGTGTGAACACCCCATTGAGGTAACACGGTGTGGAAGGCAGTTGGTTCATGGGCGAATTATCGCGTCAGGCGGGCGGGCGTCCGCAGGCCCGATTGCGAAAACCTTTTCACTAACGTCATTCGATCTGCGCCAAGTCAATGCGAATCCCAGGACACCCGCGGGTTTGTACTTATAATCAGCGGCTTTGTGAACCTTCAGGCGTGTGTACGGGCGCTGTTTTTAATGAGATCTTGGCCCTACGACGATGAAGTGGATACTCGGGAACCGGAAGAGTTCAAGCCCCTGAGTGCCGAAGAGGCTCGCAGGTTGCGAGAGCAAAATCCGTCGGTGCCGCCCTGGAAGGTGGTGCTTGGACAGGGGGTGGTGGGTATCGTGGTGGCTTTGCTTGCCTGGGTGCTCACAGACAGTCGAAACGTTGCATGGTCGACAGCTTATGGTGCGTTGACCGTGGTCTTGCCTGCAGCGATCTTTGCGCGCGGCCTGACCGGACGCTTGGCTTCCCTGAATGCTGCAACTGCAGTGTTCGGGTTTTTTTTGTGGGAAATGGTCAAGCTTGCCTTGACGCTGGCGATGTTGATCGCCGCTCCCGGATTGGTGGTGGCACTGAGCTGGCCGGCATTGCTGGTTGGCCTGGTGCTGACAATGAAGGTGTATTGGGTGGCGTTGCTTTTCGCGCCCCGGAACAAACAACAACATGTCGGATGAACACTGATGGCTGCTGAACAAGGACCTACCGCTGGTGAATACATCGTTCACCACCTGACGCATCTGCAAAACGTCGCGCCCAAGGGGGTGATGGATTTTGCCGTGGTCAACATCGACACGGTATTTTTCTCGGCCCTCATGGGTGTCCTGATGTCCTGGGCATTCTGGGCGGCCGCACGCAAGGCGACGTCGGGCGTTCCGGGGCGTTTCCAGGCTGCTGTCGAAATCATGGTCGAAATGGTCGAGTCACAGGCAAAAGGGATCGTGCACAACGAGAAGAGCCGCAAGATGGTCTCGCCACTGGCCTTGGTGGTGTTCGTCTGGATCTTCCTGATGAACGCACTGGACCTGCTACCGGTTGACCTCATTCCCTTCATCTGGGAGCGCATTTATGGTGCCGCCGGTGGTGATCCGCACCATGCTTACATGCGCATCGTGCCCACCGCCGACTTGTCGGGCTCGATGGGCTTGTCGGTCGCCGTATTGATAGTCTGTCTGGTCTACAACGTCAAGATCAAGGGTGTAGGCGGCTGGATCCATGAGTTGTTCACGGCGCCGTTTGGTTCTCATCCGCTGCTCTGGCCGTTCAATTTTGCGATGCAGATCATCGAGTTCATCTCGAAAACCGTCTCGCATGGCATGCGATTGTTCGGCAACATGTATGCTGGCGAACTGGTGTTCATGTTGATTGCGCTGATGGGCGGTGCCTGGGCCTTCACGGCCACCGGCATCGGCCTGGCCATCGGCCACATCATTGCTGGCACGGCGTGGGCGATCTTCCACATCCTGATCATCACATTGCAGGCTTTTGTGTTCATGATGCTGGCCCTGGTCTATATCGGCCAGGCGCATGACGCGCACTGATGTACCCGCTTCAATCCTGCCAATTTTTGTTCTCTCGTTTCTTTTTCTCGTCAACCCTCGTCCCTTAGGAGTCATCATGGAAGTAATCAGCTCTGTTGCACTGGCCGCCGGCCTGATCATCGGTCTCGGCGCGATCGGTGCCTGTATCGGCATCGGCATCATGGGTAGCAAATACCTCGAGTCCGCCGCACGCCAGCCTGAACTGATGGGCGAACTGCAAACCAAGATGTTCTTGTTGGTCGGTCTGATCGACGCAGCGTTCATTATTGGCGTGGGTATCGCGTTGTGGTTCGCCACGGCTAACCCGTTTCTGGCCCAGATCGCCAACCTGCCGAAGTAAGGCGCTTGTCTGGCGGGATCAACGTCATTGCCTGGTGCGTATCGCATCGGGTTGAAGGATGAAAAGTGAGCATTACCAGTACCCTCATCATTCAGATGATCGTGTTCCTGATCCTGGTCTGGTTCACGATGAAGTTCGTGTGGCCGCCGATCGCGAACGCACTGGACGAGCGTGCCAGCAAGATCGCCGATGGTCTGGCTGCGGCCGACAAGGCCAAGTCCGAACTGTCTGCCGCCAACACCCGGGTCGAGGCCGAGTTGTCCAAGTCGCGTAATGAAACCGCGAGTTTGCTGGCTGACGCCGAGCGCCGTGGGCAGGTCATCATCGAGAAGGCCAAGGCCAGCGCCGCTGAGGAGGGCAACAAGATCGTTGCTGCCGCACGTGCCGAGGCCGAACAGCAGACCGTCAAGGCGCGCGAGTCTTTGCGCGACCAGGTCGCCGCACTGGCTGTCAAGGGGGCCGAGCAGATCTTGCGCAAGGAAGTCAACGCCGGCGTACACGCTGACCTGCTCAACCAACTCAAGACCGAGTTGTGAGAGGACCGTATGGCTGAACTTGCCACCATCGCCCGGCCTTACGCGGAAGCCCTGTTCAAGTCGGCCAGAGCCGATCTGCACAGCGTTGCGGGTTGGCTCGACCAGTTCGCAGCAATCGCGGACAACACCCATCTGCGGCAATTCGCAGATAACCCCAACGTTACCGACACGCAGGTCTTCGACGTGTTTGTCAGTATCGTCAAGGGGGCTTTGCCGGAAAGCGCGAAGAACTTCTTGCACATCGTGATCGAGAACGGCCGGGTCGAGTTCTTGCCCGAGATCGCTGCGCAGTTCCGCGCGCTGGTCAATGCGCAAGGTGGATCTTCCGATGCAGTCGTGTTCAGTGCTTTTGCGATCGACGACAAGGCACGCAAGCTCCATGTCACGATGCAGATCGACGAGACCCTGATCGGCGGTGTTCGTGTGGTGGTGGGTGACGAGGTGCTCGACACCTCGGTCAAAGCCCGCCTGGATCAAATGAAAATCGCGCTGACCGCCTGAGCCTGGCGCTCGCGTTGCAGCCCACTAAAGAAAGAAGGAAAGAGTCATGCAACTCAATCCCGCAGAAATCTCTGAACTGATCAAGAGCCGCATCGAGGGCCTGACGGCCAGCGCGGATATCCGCAACCAGGGTACCGTGGTGTCGGTGTCCGACGGCATCGTCCGCATCCACGGTCTGTCCGACGTGATGCAAGGCGAGATGCTGGAGTTTCCCGCGGGAAGCGACGGATTGCCGACCTACGGTCTGGCGCTGAACCTCGAGCGTGACTCGGTGGGCTCGGTGATTCTGGGCGAATACGAGCACATCTCCGAAGGCGACACGGTCAAGTGCACCGGTCGCATTCTGGAAGTGCCGGTCGGCCCCGAACTGATCGGTCGTGTCGTCAACGCGCTGGGTCAACCGATCGACGGCAAGGGTCCGATCAACGCCAAGATGACCGACGTGATCGAAAAGGTTGCTCCCGGCGTGATCGCCCGTAAATCGGTCGACCAGCCGGTGCAGACCGGTCTGAAGTCGATCGACTCGATGGTGCCGATCGGTCGTGGTCAGCGCGAATTGATCATCGGCGACCGTCAGACCGGCAAGACTGCGGTGGCGATCGACGCGATCATCAACCAGAAGGGTCAGGACATGACCTGCGTCTATGTCGCGATTGGCCAGAAAGCGTCCTCCGTCAAGAACGTTGTGCGCTCACTGGAAGAGGCCGGCGCCATGGCCTACACCATCGTGGTGGCAGCCACGGCTTCTGAATCGGCTGCAATGCAGTACGTTTCGGCCTACTCCGGCTGCACCATGGGCGAATATTTCCGTGACCGCGGCCAGGACGCGCTGATCGTGTACGACGACCTGTCCAAACAGGCCGTGGCGTATCGTCAGGTCTCGCTGCTGCTGCGCCGCCCGCCAGGCCGCGAAGCGTACCCCGGCGACGTGTTCTATTTGCACAGTCGTTTGCTGGAGCGCGCCGCGCGTGTCAACGCCGAATATGTCGAAGCCTTCACCAAGGGTGAGGTCAAGGGCAAGACGGGTTCGCTGACGGCATTGCCGATCATCGAGACCCAGGCCGGCGACGTGTCCGCCTTCGTTCCGACCAACGTGATCTCGATCACCGACGGCCAGATCTTTCTGGAAACCAGCCTGTTCAATGCCGGTATCCGCCCCGCCATCAACGCTGGCATCTCGGTGTCGCGTGTGGGTAGTTCGGCCCAGACCAAGCTGATCAAGAACCTCTCCGGCGGTATCCGTACCGACCTGGCCCAGTACCGTGAGTTGGCTGCGTTCGCGCAGTTCGCCTCCGACCTGGACGAGGCCACCCGCAAGCAGCTCGACCGCGGTGCCCGCGTGACCGAACTGCTCAAGCAGGCGCAATACAGTCCGCTCTCGATTGCACTGATGGCCTCGACGCTGTTTGCGGTCAACAAGGGGTTCATGGACGATATCGACGTCAAGAAGATGCTGCCATTCGAGCACGGGTTGCACGCCTACCTGAAGGATAAACACGCTGCCTTGCTGGACAAGCTGAACAAGGACAAGGCCATGGACAAGGAAGCGGAAGCCGAGTTGTCGGCCGCCATCGCCGCTTTCAAGAAATCTTTCGCCTGATGCCATCGTGATGGCACGGGTGTCCAGAGCCAGGAGTCACTATGGCAGCAGGTAAGGAAATACGCGGCAAGATCAAATCGGTGGAAAACACCAAGAAGATCACCAAAGCCATGGAGATGGTTGCCGCCTCCAAGATGCGCAAGGCGCAGGATCGCATGCGTTCGGCCCGGCCGTATGCCGAGAAGGTACGCAACATCGCGGCCAACCTGGGCAAGGCCAACCCCGAATATGTGCACCCGTTCATGCGCACCAACAACGCCAACGCGGTCGGTGTCATCGTGGTCACGACCGACAAGGGTTTGTGCGGTGGCCTGAACACCAACGTGTTGCGTGTGGTGACTGCCAAATTGCGCGAACTGCAGACCGCAGGAACGGCGATCAGTGCGGTTGCCATCGGCAACAAGGGCCTGGGGTTCCTGAACCGCATCGGTGCCAAGACGGTCGCGCATGCCACCCAGCTTGGCGACACGCCGCGCCTGGACAAACTGATCGGGCCGGTCAAGGTCTTGCTTGATGCGTACGCCAAGGGCGAGATCAGCACGGTGTATCTCAGCTACACGCGTTTCATCAACACGATGAGGCAGGAGCCGGTGCTCGAAATTTTGTTGCCGCTGTCGGCGGCCAAAATGGAGGCCGAGGCCAAGGCCAGTGGCCCGCACGCGGGCTGGGACTACATCTATGAGCCGGACGCCCAAGCGGTCATCGAAGACCTCCTGGTGCGGTATGTCGAAGCGATCGTATTCCAGGCAGTGGCGGAAAACATGGCCTCGGAGCAATCGGCACGCATGGTGGCCATGAAGTCGGCCACCGACAACGCCGGCAATGTGATCGACGAGCTCAAGCTGGTCTACAACAAGACCCGCCAGGCCGGCATCACCAAGGAACTTTCAGAGATCGTGGCCGGTGCGGCCGCGGTTTGAACCCGATCAATCAGTTGGAGCGGAAAAAATGGCTCAAGAGAACTTAGCAGTAAAAGCAGGCGCACTGGGCAAAATCGTCCAGTGTATTGGCGCGGTGGTAGACGTGGAATTTTCCCGTGACCAGATACCCAAGATCTACGATGCGCTCAAGATGGACGGCTCGGCCCTGACGCTTGAAGTCCAGCAGCAGCTCGGCGACGGTGTGGTGCGCACGATTGCTCTGGGCTCCTCCGACGGCTTGCGCCGCGGCATGATGGTGAAAAACACCGCCAACCCGATCATGGTGCCGGTGGGCAAGGCCACCCTGGGCCGCATCATGGACGTGCTGGGCGCACCGATTGACGAGCGCGGCCCGGTCGAGGCGACGCAAACCGCATCCATCCACCGCAAGGCGCCGGTGTACGACGAACTCAGCCCCTCGCAGGAATTGCTGGAAACCGGCATCAAGGTGATCGACCTGGTGTGCCCGTTCGCCAAGGGCGGCAAGGTCGGCCTGTTCGGCGGCGCCGGCGTCGGCAAGACCGTGAACATGATGGAGCTGATCAACAACATTGCCAAGGCGCACAGCGGCCTGTCGGTGTTTGCCGGCGTGGGGGAGCGTACCCGTGAGGGCAACGACTTCTACCACGAGATGGCTGATTCGGGCGTCGTCAATCTCGAGAAGCTCGAAGATTCGAAAGTGGCCATGGTCTATGGCCAGATGAACGAACCCCCGGGCAACCGTCTGCGCGTGGCGCTGACCGGCCTGACGATCGCCGAGTCATTCCGCGACGAAGGCAAGGACGTGTTGTTCTTCGTCGACAACATCTACCGTTACACGCTGGCCGGAACCGAAGTGTCCGCGCTGCTGGGCCGGATGCCGTCCGCGGTGGGTTACCAGCCCACGCTAGCCGAAGAGATGGGCCGCCTGCAAGAGCGCATCACCTCGACCAAGACCGGTTCGATCACGTCGATCCAGGCGGTGTATGTGCCGGCCGACGACCTGACCGACCCATCACCCGCCACCACCTTTGCCCACCTGGATTCGACCGTGGTGCTCTCGCGTGACATCGCCGCGCTGGGTATCTACCCGGCCGTCGACCCGCTGGACTCCACCAGCCGCCAGTTGTCGCCGCTGGTAGTTGGCGAAGATCACTACAACACTGCCCGCGCGGTGCAGGGCACGCTGCAGCGCTACAAGGAATTGCGCGACATCATCGCGATTCTGGGTATGGACGAACTGGCCCCCGACGACAAGTTGGCCGTTGCCCGTGCGCGCAAGATCCAGCGTTTCCTGAGCCAGCCGTTTTTCGTAGCCGAAGTGTTCACCGGAGCGCCGGGCAAATACGTCTCGCTGGCCGAGACCATCCGCGGTTTCAAGATGATCGTCAACGGTGAGTGTGACCACATGCCCGAGCAGGCGTTTTACATGGTCGGCACGATCGACGAAGCGTTCGAAAAAGCCAAGAAGATGGCATGATGGCTGTACGCTGTCGTGGCCCTCAAGGCCGCCGCTGTGCGGCGTCCGTGCTTCCGAAGGGGAGCGAGACAATTTGGGAACGGCCCGGCGTAGTCTGTGCGTGAACAAAAGGAAAGCAAATGGCAACGATGCGTGTTGATGTGGTCAGTGCCGAGGAGTTGATCTTCTCGGGCGAGGCCAAGTTCGTGGCGCTGCCGGGCGAAGTCGGTGAACTCGGCATCCTGCCGCGTCATACACCCTTGATCAGCCGCATCAAGGCCGGCTCGGTCCGGATCGAGATGGCTGATGGTTCGGAAGAATTCGTGTTCGTCGCTGGCGGTATCCTGGAAGTGCAGCCCGACGGTGTAACCGTGTTGTCCGATACCGCAGTGCGCGGTAAGGACCTCGACGACAAGAAGGCCAACGAGGCGAAGCAGGCCGCGGAAGAGGCGCTCAAGAACGCCAAAGGCGAACTCGATATCGCGAAGGCGCAGTCTGAGTTGGCCATCATGGCAGCGCAGATCGCAGCGCTGCGCAAATACCGCCAGAAACACTGAGGCGTTGTCGATCGACCGCGCCGCCATCCTTGGTGGTCGGCGTCCCGCTCTCTGGCCCCTGTGTCAACACGACCAGGGGCTTTTTCATGTGACTCAGCAGCTGTGCAGCAAGGGCGCCAGTGCCGGTCAACCCAACACCGGCATGTCCGGCAGAGCATTCGGATTGGGTTCTGCCTGGGCTGGAAAGTGCGCAATCAGCGGCGCTGACACCTCGGCCAGAGCCTGCATCAAGCCTTCTTCAAACCGTCCTTGCGTAAATGCAGTGCCCATGTGCTGCACCATGGCCTGCCACTGATGTGAGTCGACATGTCGGTTCAGGCCGCGGTCGGCGACCAGTTCGATCTGATGTTCTGACAAAAGCAGATAGATCAGCACACCATTGTTGTGTTCGGTATCCCATACCCGCAAGTGGCCGAACATTGCGGTAGCACGTTCGCGCACCAGCTCTGCCAGCGCGACCCGTTGTCGAAGATGGCGCCACAAGTAGGACATGGGAAGCGCCGCTTCAACGTAGACGCGGATCTCGCCGGTGTGCCGCGTCTCGCTCGTGGCCACGCGCTGGCGCAACCGCTCGCGCATAGGCGCATCGATTGCACGCCGGGTGTCGGCCTCGTCCAGCCAGCGATGCCGCACCAGAACCGTCAACCGGCTCCAGAACCCCGGAGCTTCGGCTTTACCAGCGCCCGGATGCACCACCGCCTCCGAAATTGCCGCCACCGCCAGAACTGAAACCGCCGCCGCCACCGCCCCCTGAGCCAAAACCTCCGCCGCCACCGAACCCGCCGCCACCGCCGAACCCGCCACGGCCACCACCTCTGCCACCACCCCGGCCCGTCATGCCAAACACGGAGATCAGCGCGTAAATCAGGGCGGCAACCCCTGCCAGACCCGCAATCACAACACTGGCACTGACAATGAAAGCCACAATGCCGACACCGGCGCCAGTGGCCAATGCGCCGAATTTGCGGCCCAAAACGCTGCGCAGGATGCTGGAGGCTATCGGGAGTACGAACAAACCGAATATCAAGACGTCAGTCCACTGGCCCAGTCCGCCACCGTTCGAGCGATTGTCAGCTGCCGGCTCCGGCAATCCCTCGCCAGCCACCAATGCGGCGATCTGGTCGACACCCGCCATCAGGCCAGCGGCGTAGTCACCCTGCTTGAACCCGGGCGTGATGGCGCCATCGATGATGCGTTTGGCCATCAAATCGGGAATTGCAGTCGCCGACGTCCCGTCGCCCGATCTTCCAGACGTTGGCGACCCGGTTGGCGTAACTGGCAATATCTTCCGGCGCCGTGGTTGGCACCATCAGCACCACTACCTGTGAACCGTGCTTGTCCTCCAGCGCTTTCAGCCGTTCCTGCAACGCTGAGATCTGCTCGGCGCCGAGGGTGCCGGTCTGGTCGATCACCCGCGCACTGAGCGCGGGCACCGGCAACACGCCTTGGGCATGTGCAGGCGCTGCCAAGCCGACCAACATCAACAGCAGCACCAACCAAGGCAGCAACACGCTGCGCAGGTTGCGCAGGCTCTGTGTCGCGACGCTGGGCCCGGACCAGATGGCCATCATGCGACCTTGGACCGCCATCGCGTTATCACTTCTTGTTGAAATCCACCGTTGGCGGCGTCGAGATCTGTGCTTCGTTGGCAACCGTGAAGGTCGGCATGGGCTTGTAGCTGAACACCATCGCCGTCAAATTGGTCGGAAAACTGCGCGTGAGCACGTTGTACTCCTTGATCGAGTCGATATACCGGTTGCGCGCCACCGTGATGCGGTTCTCAGTGCCTTCGAGCTGAACCCGCAGATCCGAAAACGCCTGGTTCGCCCTGAGATTGGGGTATTGCTCGACCGTCACCATCAGCCGGCTCAGCGCGCCGCTGAGCTCACCCTGGGCGGCCTGGAATTTCTCGAAGGCGGCCGGGTCGTTCAGCGTCTCCGGGGTGACCTGGATCGAGGTCGCCTTGGCACGCGCCTCGATGACCTTGGTCAGCGTGTCCTGCTCGAACGCGGCTTCCCCCTTCACCGTCGCCACGATATTGGGCACCAGGTCGGCACGGCGCTGGTACTGGTTCAGCACTTCGCTCCAGGCCGACTTGGCCTGCTCATCGAGGCTCTGAAATTGGTTGTAGCCGCAGCCACTCAATGCGAACACGGCAATCAGGACAACAAACCAGCGTTTCATGAAGATCTCCCGATAAGCAAAAATGGGCGTCGGATTTTCCGACATGAGGGATGACGGTAGCACAGGTGAGATCGCCTGGCGCCGAATTCAAGTGCGATAACCGACTTATCGCTATCGATCAGCGGCACAATCGATGGTCAGACCGCTTCCGCCCGACCGCAAACCCAACAACATGCCCAAAGCCAAGACCGCTGTTCATTTGTTGGGTGGCAACGCCGTTGAGACCGAAGCCGCGTTCTACGACGCGCTGCAATGTGCCGACATCGACCGCCTCATGGCGTGCTGGTCGGACGATGAAGAAATTGTCTGTGTCCATCCGGGTGGTCCGCGCGTCGTCGGCGTGCAGGCGATACGGTCCACCTTCGAAGCGATTTTCGCCAACGGCAGCGTGCAGGCCTGGCCGGAGCAGGTGCGCCGGGTCGAGTCATTGACCAGTGCGATGCACAACGTCATCGAACGGGTCGAGGTCATGACTGACAGTGGCCGCGCGCAGGCTTATGTACTGGCGACCAACGTCTATCACAAGACGGCCCGTGGCTGGCGCATGGTTGCGCACCACGCCAGCCCGGGCAGCACGACCGCGATGCAGGAAATCAACGACCAACCCCAGGTGCTGCATTGATGGCGTCAAGCATGATGGGTACCGGTCAGCAGCGCGACTGATGGAATACGAAGCACCCCTCTGGTTGCCGGGTGGCAACCTGCAAACCATCTGGCCGGCGCTGTTCGCACGTCGCGTTCGTGGCGATTTGCCGTTGTACCGGCGCGAACGCTGGACCACACCCGATGACGACTTCATTGACGTCGACTGGGTCGACGCGCCACCAGAGCGGGCGCTATCCTCCCCGCCACTGATCGTGTTGTTCCATGGGCTGGAGGGGTCTTCGGCCAGCCATTACGCGCAGGCATTTGCGGATTTTGCACATGCCCATGGACTTGGTTTCGCCGTACCGCATTTCCGTGGTTGCAGTGGTGAACCCAACCGCACTGCCCGCGCCTACCACTCGGGTGACTATCCCGAAATCGACTGGATCCTGCGCCGATGCCGCGCACAGTCGGCTGGCCCCGTATTGGCGGTGGGTGTGTCACTTGGAGGAAACGCCCTGATGCGCTGGGCCGCCGAAGCCGGCACCACAGCCGCAGATGTGGTCCGTGCGGTAGCCTCGGTCAGCGCGCCGCTGGATCTTGCCGCTAGTGGCCACGTCATCTGTCGCGGCTTCAATCGGCTGGTTTACAACCGCATGTTCCTGAACACGATGCGCCCCAAGGCGCTGCGCAAGCTCGACCAGTTTCCCGGCCTGTTCGACCGCGACGCCTTGGTGCACGCGCGTGATCTGTATGACTTCGACAACATCTTCACAGCACCGGTGCATGGATTTCGCGATACCGAGGACTATTGGTGCCGTGCGTCAGCCAAGCCGCATCTGCACCGGCTTGCCTTGCCGGCGCTGCTGTTCAACGCACGCAACGATCCCTTTGTTCCTGTCGACAGCCTGCCGCGCCAAGGCGACGTCAGTCGATTCGTGACCTTGTGGCAGCCGGAGCACGGCGGCCACGTTGGGTTTCCACATGGCTTTCCGCCCGGCGATGTGCAGGCCATGCCCTGGGCGGTGGGCCAATGGCTGCTGGCGCAAATGAATTGATCCGCGGCCATAATTGCCGTCATGGATGACATCGTCCGGCAGGCTATGGCCAAGTGGCCCACAGTGCCGCATTGCTATGGCTGGCTGGGCCTCGATGCGCGGGGCAATTGGTACCTGCGCGACGCCCAGTCGCAGGCGCTGGGGCCTTTCGCTGGCGGTCCGCTGGCGGCCAAGGGTTCGCTGGTTGACCATGCCAAGCTGATCGCCTTCATCGGGCGCAACTACAACTGCGATACCACCGGCCAGTGGTATTTTCAGAACGGCCCGCAGCGGGTTTTCGTGGAATTGGAGATCACACCCTGGATCTGGCGCGTCGACGGCGATTTTTCCGTGGCTGCCCACACCGGTGTGCCAGCGCTGGTGCGTCGTTGCCTGGTTGACGAGGCAGGGCGGGTCTACCTGGAGACGGACGTCGGTTTCGGCCTGGTGCATTCGATGGACATGTTGCACGCGGCCGATGCCATCGAGTCAGGACTGTGGTTGCCCGAGTCGGTATCCGCGGCGCTGCTGCCGGCGCGATTTGCTTACACCATCAGCCCGCAGGCCGCACACGGCGTGTGAAAAAGGCGCGTGCAATCGCGCAATTCCAATAAGAAAGGCCGGAGCATGACCGGCCTTGTCGCAGTTGCCAGTGTGCCGCTATTACTTGGGTGCTTCGTCTGCCGAAGCGGCTGCAGCAGGCGCCGCCGGAGCCTCGAACTTGCCACCTCCGTCATTGGCCATGTAGACCACGGCCCGGGTGATCTCGGTGTCGTCGAAATCGCCGCCACCTTGCGGGCCCATCGCGCCTTTGCCCTTGAGTGCTGACTGCACCAGCGCGTCCAGTCCGGTGGCGATACGCGGTCCCCAGGCGGCCGCGTCACCGAGCTTGGGTGCGCCGGCAACTCCGGTAGTGTGACAGGTGGTGCACTGGGCCTTGAACACCTCCTCGCCGGTCTGGAGCGTGCGATTGGCGTCGCGAATCTCGACGGAGCCCACTTTCTGGATGCGCTCGTTGATCGAGCGTTCCATGTTGACCGTGCCAGCTTCCGGCATGTTGCCAGAAGTCACATAAGCCACCAGGCCGATGATGATGAAGATTGGAACGATGAAAGCAAGAAAAACCGTCATCAGCAACTGTTTGGGATTCTTGATCGGGCCTGTGGTGGTTTCTTCGTGGCTGATGTCGCTCATGGTGTCCTCGGATTGGATGGCGCGTCGCAAAACAACGAGGCATTATAACGACGGGCCT
>CAJDWO010000139.1_pt1 | contig 14800 bp, 12 predicted proteins | sample 7391601 | NCBI WGS metagenome assembly CAJDWO01 (sample SAMEA7055735, study PRJEB34461) | soil metagenome | biome: terrestrial ecosystem; feature: Peninsula; material: soil | place: Antarctica | collected 2016 | reverse complement strand
CTGGTGGCGCCGTTTGACGCCATCGTGCTGGAGACCCATGTGCAAGCCGGTGACCTGGCGTTGCCGGGACGGGCGCTGGTCACTCTGTACCAGCCGGGCCTGTTGCGCGCGGTGGCCTATGTGCCGGCATCCCGGGTCTCGGAAATGAACGCGGCCGGCCAGGTGCAGGTGGTATTGCCCGACGGCCAGACATTGACGCCAACCGCCCGTGAGATGCAGCCAACCGCCGACCCGGTGTCGCAGACGGTGGAATGGCGACTGCCGCTGCCGGCGGCCGCCAGCGGCTTGCGCCCGGGACTGATGGTGCGGGTGCGCACCAGCGGCGCAGCGGAGCCCGCGGTGGCGGGCGCGGGCACACGCCTGTCGGTACCCAAGGCGGCGGTGTTGCATCGCGGCGAACTAACCGCGGTGTATGTCGCCTCAAGCCAGGGGTTCATTTTGCGTGCGGTGCGGGTCGGCCCCAGCCAGGCCGATACCGTCGAGGTTCTGGCGGGTTTGCGCGCGGGTGAACGTATCGCGCTGGAATCAATGTGACCATGGCCAATGTGCTGATCGCGTTTCCGGGCGCCAGCAGCACGAATGTGCAAAACATGGTGGCCCGGCCGGCCGAGCAGGTGCTGGGCCAGATCGCCGGCATCGAACACACCTATTCGGTTTCGCGTCCTGGCATGGCGATATTGACCGTGCAATTCCAGGTCGGCGTGCCCCGTACCGAGGCGCTGGTGCGCTTGTACGACGTGCTCAACGCCAACCAGGACTGGTTGCCACGCAACCTGGGCGCCTTGCCGCCGGTGGTGCGGGCCAAGGGTATCGATGATGTACCGGTGCTGGGGGTCACGTTGTGGAGCAAGGACTTGCAACCCGCGGTCGACCTGGAGCGGGTGGCGCATACGCTGGAGGCCGAACTCAAACGGGTGCCGGGCGCACGCGAGGTGCAAACCATCGGTGGCCCGGGGCGCGCTGTCAATGTCTGGCTCGACCCGGGACGCATGCGCGAACGTGGTGTTGACCTGTTGCGTCTGCAGCAGACGCTGGGTGCGGCCAACATGGGTCTGCCCGCCGGTGCGGTCGTCGACCAGGGTAGCGGCGAGACCCGCATGTTGAGCGTGGAGACCGGCAACCTGATCACCTCGGCCGATGAGGTTGCCGATCTGGTGGTGGGCGTCAGCAACGGCCGCCCGGTCTACCTGCGTGAAGTCGCGCGGGTCGAGTACGGCGCGCGCACGCCGCATCAGTATGTGTGGTTCACACCGGGCTCTGCGCCCGGTGACGCGGATGCGGCATCGCCCACGACGGCAGGGCAGGCCGGCCAGTCTTATCCTGCCTTGACGCTGACCGTGACGAAGAAGCCAGGCGAGAACGCGGTTGACGTCGCGCGCGCAGCCCGCAGCCGGCTCGACGAACTGCGCAATACCATCATCCCGGCCGGGGTGCAGACCACGATCACGCGCGACTACGGTGAGACCGCGGCCGAGAAGGCCAACAAGCTGATCCAGAAGCTGGCGTTTGCAACCGGCTCGGTGATCCTGCTGGTCGGCCTGGCGCTGGGCCGGCGTGAAGCCGTCATCGTCGGCGTGGCGGTGATCCTGACGCTGACCGCGACGCTGTTTGCGTCCTGGGCGTGGGGCTTCACGCTGAATCGGGTGTCCTTGTTTGCGCTGATCTTCTCGATCGGCATCCTGGTCGACGACGCCATCGTGGTGGTCGAGAACATCCACCGCCACCAGCAGCTCGAACCCGACAAGAGCTTGTTGCAGATCATCCCCGAGGCGGTCGACGAGGTCGGTGGTCCGACCATCCTGGCCACGTTGACCGTGATCGCGGCCTTGTTGCCGATGGCCTTCGTGACCGGGCTGATGGGCCCATACATGAGCCCTATCCCGATCAACGCCAGTATGGGTATGGCGCTGTCGTTGGTGATCGCTTTCACCGTGACTCCGTGGCTGGCACTGCATCTCATGAAACCGGCAAAGCATGCCCCGGTGACCGCTGCGCAAGGCGAAGGCGAAGGCGAGGGTGAACCCACTGCAGCGCCGGTGGGCCGGGTGCAACGCCTGTTCAACATCCTGCTGATGCCCTTGTTACAAAGCGCGCGCAAACGCTGGTTGCTGGGGTTGGGCATTCTGGTTGCGCTGGTGTTGTCGGTTGGTCTGGCGGGGGTGCAATGGGTGGTGCTCAAGATGCTGCCGTTCGACAACAAGAGCGAGTTCCAGGTCGTGCTGAACATGCCAGCCGGCACGCCGCTCGAAGACACCGCGGCGGTGTTGCAGGAGATGGGCGCACATCTGTCGCGGCAACCCGAGGTGCACGACCTGCAGGCCTATGCCGGCACCTCATCACCGATCACCTTCAACGGTCTGGTGCGCCAGTATTACCTGCGCGCTGACCCTGAGCAGGGCGACCTGCAGGTGAACCTGGTCGACAAGGCGCATCGCCACGAGCAGAGCCATGCTATCGCGCAGCGCATGCGCCCAGCGCTGGAGGTGATCGCGCAGCGCCATGGCGCGCGTGTCATGGTGGTCGAAGTGCCGCCGGGCCCACCGGTGATGGCGCCTCTGGTAGCCGAGGTCTATGGCCCCGACGAGGCCGGTCGGCAGGCGTTGGCAGCGCGGCTGGTAAAAGCATTTGGCGATACCGCACATGTGGTGGGTATTGACAGCACCTTGGAAACCGATGCGCCGCGCGAATTTCTGCGTGTGCAGCGCCAGCGTGCCGAGACGCTGGGCATTCCGGTGGCAGCGGTCGCGCAGACCGTGCAGGCGGCGGTGATGGGGCTCGATACCACCTATTTGCACGACGGCCAGTCCAAGTACCCGGTGCCGGTGCGGATCGGTTTGCCGCAAGAGCGTCAGGTCGGGCTGGACGCGGTTCTGGCGTTGCCGATGCGCGCGGCCAATGGCGCGCTGGTGCCATTGTCTGAGCTGGTGCATGTCGAGCGCGGCGTGATCGACAAGACCCTGTACACCAAGAATCTGCTGCCATTGACGTATGTGATGGGTGATGTCGGTTCGCATCCGGTGGATGGTGGCAAACAAGCCGCGGGGTTCATTGACTCGCCGCTGTATGGCCTGTTCGGTATCAGAAGCCATCTGCAGGACGCGGCGCTACCCGATACCGGCGCACTCGATGAATACTGGATCCACCAGCCCAGCGACCCGTTCCGGGCCTACGCGATCAAGTGGGACGGTGAATGGCAAATCACCTACGAGACCTTTCGAGACATGGGTGCGGCGTATGGCGTGGGTTTGATCCTGATCTACCTGCTGGTGGTGGCGCAGTTTCGCAGTTACATCACGCCGCTGATCATCATGGCGCCGATCCCGCTGACCATCATCGGTGTGATGCCTGGCCATGCGCTGATGAATGCCCAATACACCGCCACCTCGATGATCGGCATGATCGCCCTGGCCGGCATCATCGTGCGCAATTCCATCCTGCTGGTGGACTTCATCGAACTGGAGGTGGCGCGCGGCGTGCCGTTCCAGCAGGCAGTCGTGCAATCGGCCGCGGTGCGCGCGCAACCGATCGTGCTGACTGGCTTGGCCGCGATGATCGGAGCCTTCTTCATTCTGGACGACCCGATCTTCAATGGCCTGGCGGTGTCGCTGATCTTCGGCATTCTTGTCTCGACCTTGCTGACGCTGATCGTGATTCCGGTTCTGTATTACGCCGTGTTCCGGCGTCGCATGGCAGCGCGCGCAGACGCTGCGTCCACTGTTTGATTCACAACCCTAGGAGACGTTCATGGCCCACATTGTCATTATCGGAGCTGGTATCGGCGGCATGCCCGCCGCGTATGAAATGCGGGCCTTGTTGCCCAAGGAGCACACGATCACCGTGGTGAACCCGGTGGACTATTTCCAGTTCACGCCGTCCAACCCCTGGGTGGCGGTGGGCTGGCGCGAGCGGCCGGTGGTGACGATGCCGATCGCTCCCGCGCTGCAAAGCAAGGGCATCGCGTTCATAGCCAAGGCGGTCACGGCGATCGATGCGCCGGGCAACACGGTGACGCTCGAGGGCGGTGACCAACTCGCTTACGACTACCTGATCATCACCACCGGTCCCAAGCTGGCTTTCGATGAAGTGCCCGGCGCCGGCCCGCACGGTGGTTACACCCACTCGGTGTGTACCGTTACACATGCCGAGCAGTTCTGGGCCGAATACCAGGAGTTCCTGAAGAACCCCGGCCCGATCGTGGTGGGTGCCATGCCGGGCGCAAGCTGCTTCGGCCCGGGTTATGAATTTGCCTTCATCGTCGATGCAGACTTGCGCAAGCGCAAGTTGCGCAACAAGGTGCCGATCACCTACGTGACCAGCGAACCGTACATCGGCCACCTGGGTCTGGCAGGCGTCGGCGACAGCAAGTCGATGCTGGAGTCCGAACTGCGTAGCCACGACATCAAGTGGATCACCAACGCGAAAACCACCAAGGTGGAAGTCGACAAGATGTTTGTGTCCGAACTCGACGACAAGGGGCAGGTAAACAAGGAGCATGAAGTGCCGTTCAAGCTGGCGATGATGTTGCCGGCGTTCAAGGGCGTCGACCCGGTGGCGGCGGTGCCCGGCCTGTGCAATCCGCGCGGTTTCGTGATGATCGACGAGTTCCAGCGCAGCAAGGCGTTCAAGAACATCTTCTCGGCCGGGGTCTGCGTCGCGATCCCGCCGGTTGAAGTGACGCCGGTACCCACTGGCGCGCCCAAGACCGGTTACATGATCGAGACCATGGTCACGGCGATCGCGCACAACATCGCCGACGAGATTGCCGGCAAGCAGCCGTCGGCCAAGGCAACCTGGAATGCGATCTGCCTGGCCGACATGGGTGACACCGGCGCCGCCTTCGTGGCGTTGCCGCAGATTCCGCCGCGCAACGTGAACTGGTTCAAGAAGGGCAAGTGGGTGCATCTGGCCAAGATCGGTTTCGAGAAATATTTCATGCGCAAGATGAGGACCGGCAACGTTGAGCCGGTCTATGAAAAGTATGTGCTCAAGGCGCTGGGCATCGTGCGGCTGGTCGAAAAGTGACCTGTCATCCGTTTCGTTTGGTTTCGTTTTTTCAACCCAAGGAGTTATCCCATGACTGTCGATCGTTATATCCGCGTCCTCGCCGGACTTTTCATCCTGTTGTCACTCGCGCTCGGCGTGCAGGGCAGCCCGCTGTTCGTCAGCCAATGGTGGCTGGCGTTCACGACATTTGTCGGCTTCAACCTGTTCCAGTCCGGCTTCAGCAATCTGTGTCCGTTGGCCTTCTTCCTCAGGAAGCTCGGCGTGCGCGCCGAATCGAGCTGTGGTACCTGAGTAATGGCGGGCAATTCCGAAACCGTCCGCCTGGTCCAGCAGCAGGACTACCAGTTCAAGATGCAGTTCGGCGGCACGGCGCCCGACTGGCTGGCCGACGAGCCGCCACCGCTGGGCCAGGGCGCCGGCCCCTCGCCGGTGCAGTTGCTGGCTGCGGCGGTGGGCAATTGTCTGAGCGATTCGTTGTTGTTTGCGCTGCGCAAGTACAAGCAGGCGCCCGATCCGATCCAGTGCGAGGTAGTGGCAGAGGTTGGGCGCAATGCCGAGAACCGGTTGCGTGTGCTGAGCATGCAGGTGCAATTGACGCTCGGCGTCGCGGCCGACACACTGCAGCACCTGGAGCGGGTGCTGGATCAGTTCGAGGCGTTTTGCACCGTGACCCAGAGTGTGGGCGCCGGGATCCCGATCACGGTACGGGTACTGGACGCCGCTGGTACTGTGGTGAAGTGACCGGATAATGGCGCAAACTCCCACCGATCGCCGCAAGGCGGCAAATTGCGCCATGACCGTACTGAGCGACCAGAAGACGCGCACCGATCTGCTGCACCGCCTCAAGCGTGCCGAGGGGCAGTTGCGGGGGATTCAGCGCATGATCGACGAAGGTGACGACTGCATGGCGATCGCCGGCCAGATATCGGCGGTGCGCAAGGCGCTGGACAGCGCCTATGTGCGCATGACCGTGTGTTTCATTGAGCAGGAACTCGGCGAGCGCCTGGGTGACAAGGAGGGAGCCTCCGCCGACCTGAGTCACATGCTGGCGCAAATGGAAACCATGCTGGGCAAAATTCGCTGACGGTGTCGGTCTGTGTTGAGTCAGTGCCGGCGTTCGATGACACACAAGCCGTGCACCGATTGCGCTGGGCGGCTGTGCCCAATGGCCGAAGTTGTTGCGTCGCGACCAAGGTTATCCGCTGACTGAACTTCGGCCGGCAATGAGATTTCTATACTTTGGTTCCTCGAGCAATCAACAAGAGAAATCGCCATGTCCCAGACTTCGAATCGCCGTGTTTTCCTGGTCCAATCCGCAGCGGCTGGCGCTGCGCTCGTCGTGGGTTCCCAGGCCCAGGCACAAACCATGGTCAGCGAAAAGGATCCGCAGGCCGTGGCACTGGGTTACGTGTCGGACGCGAAACGCGCGGACACCAAGAAATTTCCGAAATACGCCGCTGGTGATGCTTGCCAAAACTGTCAACTGTTCCTGACGGTCGGTCAGGCGGCCGCCGCCGGATGCGGCCTGCCTTGAAGGTTGGGCAGTGTTACACCAGCAGTGCGTTGACCCGTTTCACATAGGCCGCCGGATCGTCCGGCATGCCGCCTTCGGCCAGCAGTGCCTGGTCGAACAGGATGTGGGCCAGGTCGTTGAAATGCACCGAGCCCTCCAATTTCTTGACCAGCGCGTGTTCGGCGTTCACTTCGAGCACCGGCTTGACCTCGGGCGCGCTCTGGCCGGCCTGCTTGAGCATGCGCGCGAGCTGGGTGCTCATACCGTGGTCCTGTACCACCAGGCAGGCCGGACTGTCGACCAATCGGGTCGTCACACGCACGTCTTCGGCCTTGTCCTTGAGCGCTTCCTTGAGTTTGGCCAGCAGCGGTTTGAACGCTTCTGCCGCTTCCTCGGCGGCTTTTTTCTCAGCCTCGTCCTGAAGCGTACCCAGGTCAACCGCGCCCTTGGCGACGCTTTGCAGGGGTGTGCCATCGAATTCGGTCAGGTAGTTGAGCGCCCACTCGTCGACCCGGTCGGTCATCAGCAGCACCTCAATGCCCTTTTTCTTGAAGACCTCAAGTTGCGGGCTGTTCCTGGCGGCGGCCGCGGTGTCGGCGGTGATGTAGTAGATCGACTCCTGGCCTTCCTTCATGCGTTCCTTGTAATCGGCAAAACCCACGCTGACGCTGTCGGTGGTGGTTGAGGCGAATCGCAGCAGTTTGGCCAGACGGTCCTTGTTGGCGAAGTCCTCGCCCATGCCTTCCTTGAGCACCGCGCCGAACTCGTTGTAGAACTGGGTGTATTTGCCGGCGTTGGCTTGTACCGCAGCCTTGTCTTCTTCGCTTACCACGTCAGTCACGCCGTCGACGCCGTCCGCGGACTTGTCGGCCGGGACCGGCTTGTCGTGGCGCGCCAGATCTTCGAGCATGGTGAGCACGCGTTTGGTGCAACCATCGCGAATCAGACGTACGTCCCGACTTTCCTGCAAAAGTTCACGACTGACGTTGAGCGGCAGATCAGCCGAATCAACCACGCCCTTGACGAAGCGCAGATAGGTGGGCAACAAGGCCTCTGCGTCGTCCATGATGAAAACGCGCTTTACGTACAGCTTGAGTCCACCCTTCTTGTCGCGGTTCCACAAGTCGAACGGCGCCTTGGACGGGATGTAGAGCAACTGCGTGTATTCGGTGTTGCCCTCGACCCGGTTGTGGGTGTAGGCCAGCGGATCGTCGAAATCGTGGCTGATCTGCTTGTAGAACTCGGCGTATTGCTCGGCCGTGATGTCCTTCTTCGGACGCGACCAGATCGCATTGGCCTTGTTCACCGTCTCCCACTCGTCGGTGATGACCATCTCACCGCCCTTGGTGGCGCCAGCGTCGTCACCCTCGATCTTCTCGCCTTCCTTCCACTCCTCTTTCTGCATCTGGATCGGCAGGCTGATGTGGTCGGAGTATTTGCTGATGATGCCTTTGACTTTCCAGGCATTGGTGTATTCCTCGGCGTCCTCGCGCAGGTGCAAGGTGACGCTGGTGCCACGCTCGGCGCGTTCGATGGATTCGACCTGGAAGTCACCGGCGCCGCCGCTGACCCAGCGCACGCCGTGTTGTTTTTCCATGCCGGCGCGACGCGACTCGACCGTGATCTTGTCGGCCACGATGAAGCCAGAATAAAAGCCCACGCCGAACTGGCCGATCAGTTGCGAATCGGACTTCTGGTCGCCGGTGAGTTTGGAGACGAAATCCTTGGTGCCACTTTTGGCGATCGTGCCCAGGTTGTCGATCGCTTCCTGTTCGCTCATGCCGATGCCGTTGTCGGTGATCGTCAGCGTGCGTGCCTTTTTGTCGATCGTGACCCGCACTTCCAGATTGGGAGTGTCTTCAAACAGGCCCGGATCGTTGATGGCCTCGAAGCGCAACTTGTCGCACGCATCGGATGCGTTGGAGATCAGCTCGCGCAGGAAGATCTCCTTGTTGGAATACAGAGAATGGGTGACCAGATGCAGCAGTTGCGCCACCTCGGCCTGAAAGGAAAGGGTTTGTTTGTTCATGAAGCTCAATTCATAGTCGGAGACACAGAATGGCTGCACGTGATTGCCGCACCGCCACCCCACCGTTAACCCCCAATTATGGGCGATGGGATGGCTTTCAATAGCCTCGGGTCACCGAGCTGGCACTGCGTGTCGGCGCATCGTCACAACACGAGCGCACCGCCCATCAGCGCGAGCACCAGGAAGATCAAGAAGACCACGATGGCGATGAAGAAGAGAATCTTCGCCAGACCGGCTGTTGCGGCAGACACGCCCGAAAAGCCAAAAAACCCGGCAATGACGGATACGATGAAAAAAATCAGGGCCCACTTCAGCATGATGCTTCCTCCTCCTGTTGCTGTTGCATGGTGTGCCGCGCTGCTTGGTGATTCGTTTGCAAGCGCGACCGCAGCCTTCGAGCCGGTGTTTCAGCGGTTGCTTTTCGGAAATCAAAGGGTGATTGCAGTGTCTGCAGGCGATCGGTTTTTGACTGTAGTTGCAGGCCGTCGCGGGCTGTAGGAGGAGGTCCCTTGTCGCGCTGACCCGTGTGGCCAGCGCCGCAGACCGCGGTGCCGAAGGCAGGCCGCAGCTATCGCGGGTCGATCGGGGTCGCAGCCCCCGTAGCGCGGCTGCGTGCCAGCCAGTCGCTGACCACGCGGCCCACAGCCGGGTCGCTGAGCAGCTGCAGGTGACCGGTACGGTAGAACACGAACTGGTCTTGCTGGCCGAACGCCAGTGCGCGCGCGGGGTCGTCGTGCTGTCCCAGCGCGCTGCGCAGCGGCACCAGGCCGTCACCGATCAGTCGATTGGCGGCGGTGCTGCGCTGCCCGGCCCGTGTCGCGGCTACCGCCAGGCATGCCACGCCCTCAGGCAGTGGCAGATGGCGGCGGGTGTCACCGTGGTGCTCGAAACGGTCGCTGCCCGACCAGTCGTCTTCGAGCAGATTGCCATGGCGCATGTCGGTGACACCGCGGCTGCGCAGGCCCGCCAGCCGCGTCAACGGCGCTGTCCAGGGCGTACTGCCCAGCAGGTGGTGGACCCAGTTGCCCCCGCGCTCGAGTGGGGCGCCATGATGCGGGGTGCCCAGGAACACGATACGCGTGAGCCGGCGATCCCAATCCTGACCGTGCAGCCGTGCCTGGTGGATGGCGCTGCGGATCAACAGTCCGCCCATGCTGTGCGCCACGACCACCAGTTCGCGAACCGGCACCGGCCAGGCAGCGATCAGGCGTTGCAGCAACGCGGCCAGGTCGGCCGCGTTTTCCGACACATGCCGTCCGCTGTTGTAGCGCAGGTAGACCGGCGTGAATCCCTGCGCTTTGGCCAGGGCCTGGCCATGGTTCAGGCCTGGGTGCAGAGCGCCACCGGCTCCCTTGCGCCAGGTCTGCCATTGCAGGTCGTTCATGCACAAACCGTGGATCATCAGCAGGATCTTGTCGCCGGTCACACCTGTCACGCCGATTGCGGGCGCATCAGGATCGAGTGTCTGTCCATCGCAGCGTAATGTCATCGGCAAAGCCAGCGGGTTGCCGTCGGAAAGCAGTCGGTCCCCCATCACACCATTGAGCACGGCGAGCACCGCCAGACGCTGGGTGGACTCCACTGGCGCGGCGTCCACCTTGTCGAACAATGGCTCGAGCCGCGCCAGCGCGACGTCCAGACCGGTTCCCGCAGCCTGTGTGATGCCATTGACACAACGATAGACCAGCCCGGTCAGGCCGCGTGTCCGGTCGCCAGTCTGTTTTGTGCCCGACAGACCGATGGTGCGCCGCACTGACTGGTGCACGCCTTCGACGATGCGTGCGGTTCCCAGCGTTGCGTTGGTCGCCAGCCGCGCGGCTGCACGCAAGTCGGACAGCTTGATACGCCGGGCCATCAAAAGCGCTCGTGCGGCGCCAGATACCGCCATTGCCCCAGCGGCAGGTTACCCAGCATCACCTTGCCGATACGCACCCGCTTGAGACCGACGACCTTGAGCCCGACCAGTTCGCACATGCGCCGGATCTGGCGCTTCTTGCCTTCAGATAACACCACCCGCAGCTGCTCCGGGTTCTGCCAGCTGACCTTGGCCGGCTTGAGCAACTGGCCGTCGAGCGACAAGCCGTGGCGCAGCAACGCCAGTCGATCCCGTGGAAAAACCGCCTCCACATTCTGGGTCACCGGATCGTGCTCACGGATTTCCTGCAGGGTGCTGGCACCGATGGGTTCGGTGGCCGGATGCCCCCCAGGCAGTCCGGTGTAGCTGACCCGCACCAGGTACTCCTTGTCCATCACGCTGTCTTCACCGATCAGCTGGCGCGCGACCCGGCCGTCCTGCGTCAACACCAGCAGACCGATCGAATCGATATCCAGCCGGCCGGCCGGCACCAGGCTGTGCAACTGCTTGGGGTGAAAGAAAAAACGCGCGTTGTCGTCGGCCCAGCGGTTCTGCGGCTGAATCAGTGTGATCGCCGGCAGGTGGCCGTCTTCGGCCTGGCCGCTGACGATGCCCATCGGCTTGTTGAGCAAAACGGTGACTTGGTTGGCCTGCTGGCCTTGTGCCTGCTTGTTGATCGCGATCCGGTCGCTTTGCGTGACCTGCATGCCCATCTGCGCTGTCTCGCCGTTGACCGTGACCCATCCGCGTGCGATCCAGTCGTCGGATTCGCGCCGCGACGCCATGCCCAACTCGGCCATGCGCTTGTTCAGTCGGCTGGTGGCACCGGCACCACTTGTCGTGCCTGCGGCGGCGTGTGCCGATGCAGGCCGTAGTGGCGGCGCCGCCAGCGGACGCGGCGCACGTTGCACGCCAGGGGGAGATGCGGGTTTGTTCATGCCGATACGGGGTTGGAAAAAATACGCGAGCGCAGTGCGTCCAGGCTCAGCACCCGCAGGCCGCCGTATTCGACCCGGATCACCTCCTGCGCCTGCAACGCACGCAGTGCCTCGTTGACCCGTTGGCGCGACAAACCGACCAGGTAGGCCAGTTCCTGCTGCGTGATGCGCAGCACTTCGCCGACGCCCGGGTACAGCACCGGGTTGAACAGTGCCGCCAGGCTGCGTGCGACCCGCACATCCGGGTTGGTCATACGGCCGATCTCGAGCGCAGCGATGAACTGGCCCAGGCGTTCGTTGATCTGGTTCATGACGAAGCGGTTGAAGCCGATCGATTGGTCGAGCAGCCAATGGAAGGTGTCCACCGGCAGGCCGGCGACGATGCTGCTGCGCAGGGCCTGGATGTTGTATCTGTAGGGTTCACGTTTGAGTGCCGTGCCTTCGCCAAACCAGCCTCCGGGCGGCACGCCGGTGAAGGTCATGGTATTGCCCTCGGCGGTGTCGCTGCTCATCTTGAGCAGACCATCCACCACGCCGAACCAGTAGGTGACAGGCCGTCCGGTGCGGCAGACATAGTCGCCCGGCAAGGCATCGCCCACCTTGAGCTCCGACAACACGCGGTCGCGCTGGGCATCGTTCAACACCCGCATCCAGGGAATGGCGGCCACCTCGGCTGCGGTGGGCGGGCGGCGGCGATGGTGCAGGGACAGTTCGTTGAATAGCATGGATCAGGCGTACGAAAGAGAGGCAGGAGCAGCAGGGACCTAGGGAAACCCCTAGGCTCTATTACCCTGGATTGTCGTCCGATTGACAGGTTGGCGTCAAATTAGACCCTATATTGGGAACGAGTCGGAATGCTGCCGCACGCCTGGCTGCGATGCGAGGTGACAGCGCAGAGCCGATGGTTACCAAGGAGACCCCGCCGTGAACACCACGTTCCCCCATTTGTTGCTGAAACACGCCGCCGAACGCCCGGGTGCGGCAGCGATGCGCGAGAAGGAGTTCGGGATCTGGCAGACGCTGAGCTGGGCCGCCTTGGCGGAACTGGTCGCCGACATTGCCGGCGGGTTGCACCAGGCCGGGTTGCAGCGCGAGCAGCACATGGTGGTGATCGGCGCGAACCGCCCGCGTCTGTACGCGACGATGCTCGCCATCCAGTCGCTCGGTGCCGTCCCGATTCCGCTCTACCAGGACGCGGTGGCCGCTGAATGCGTGTTCCCGATCAACAATGCCGAGGTCTGCTTCGCTTTTGCCGAGGACCAGGAGCAGGTCGACAAGTTGCTGGAAGTCCGCGCGCAGTGCCCGCAACTGGCGCATATCTATTACGACGATCCGCGAGGATTGCGCAACTACAACGAGCCCGGCCTGGTCTCGATCGAGGAACTGATGGCCGCTGGCAAGATCTATGCGCGCCAGCACGAGAACTTCCTGAAATCCCAGGTCGACCAGGCACAGCCAGATGACGTGGCGGCGATGTTCTTCACCTCGGGAACGACGGGCAATGCGAAGGGCGTGGTGCATACCCACCACAGTCTGCTCGACCGTGCGCGCGCCGGCGCCGATTTTGACAAGCTGACCGAGCGCGAAGAGGTGCTGGCCTATCTGCCGCCAGCGTGGATCGGGCAGAACATCTTCAGTTATGCACAGTGGCTGGCCTGTGGTTATATCGTCAATTGCCCGGAATCTGCGTCCACGGTGACGATCGATCTCAAGGAGGTAGGGCCCACCTACTACTTTGCGCCGCCGCGGGTGTTCGAAGGCTTGCTGACCAGCGTGATGATTCGCATGGAAGATGCGGGCCGCCTCAAGCGTACGATGTTCCACGCGTTCATGGAACTGGCCAGACGCGTCGGGCCCGACCGCATGGACGGCAAGCGGCTGGGACTCGTCGACGGCTTTCTCTACGCGCTCGGCGACTTGATGGTTTACGGGCCGCTGCGCAACAACCTGGGCATGAGCCGGGTGCGTGTCGCTTATACCGCCGGCGAGGCGATCGGGCCGGATCTGTTCCAGTTTTACCGTTCGATCGGCATCAACCTCAAGCAGTTGTATGGCTCGACCGAAACCGCAGTGTTCGTCTGCCTGCAACCGGACAATGCGGCACGCGCCGACACGGTCGGCTTGCCGATTGCCGGAGTCGAGATCAAGGTTGCCGACAACGGCGAGATCCTGGTCAAGTCGCCCGGACTGCTCAAGGAATATTTCAAGAACCCCGAGGCCACTGCCGAGGTGTTGACGCCGGACGGCTGGTACCACACCAGCGATGCCGGTTTCATCGACGCGCAAGGCCACCTCAAGACGCATCCAGGGCGGCGCGAACGATGGCGCGATGTTTGCGCCCAAGTATGTCGAGAACAAACTCAAGTTCTTCCCGTACATCAAGGAAGTTGTCGCTTATGGCGATGGCCGCGAAAAAGTGTGTGTGATGGTCAACATCGACATGGACGCGGTCGGCAACTGGGCCGAGCGGCGCAATCTGGCGTATGCCGGCTACACCGACCTGGCGCAAAAACTCGAGGTCTACCAGCTGATCAAGGAGTGCGTCGAAAAAGTCAACGTCGATCTGGCCGCCGATGAACTGCTGGCCGGCAGCCAGATCAGCCGTTTCCTGGTGCTGCACAAGGAACTCGACGCCGACGATGGCGAACTGACCCGCACCAACAAGGTCCGGCGCGGTTTCATCGCCGACAAATACCAACCGCTGATTGATGGCCTGTATGGCGGCAAGACGGAGCAGTTCATCGAGACGGTGGTCAAGTTCGAGGACGGTCGCAGTGGCAAGGTCAGCGCCACGCTGCGTATCGAAGACGCCAAGACGTTTGCACCGGTCAAGGCGGCAGCATGAGTGAGATCAAGACGACGCCTGAGCAGGGACGCACGGCGCAGGGGAGCACTGGGCAATTTCCCGCCGGGCCGCCCCAAGGGAAATTAGCCCCCTTGGGGGGCAGCGCAGTACGCGCAGCGACAAGCGTGGGGGCCAAATCCATTGGAGACGTCATTCTGGACGTCAAGAACATCAGTCTGTCGTTTGGCGGCGTCAATGCGTTGACCGATATCTCGTTCGACGTGCGCGAACACGAGTTGCGCGCCATCATCGGGCCAAACGGCGCCGGCAAGAGTTCGATGCTCAATTGCATCAACGGGGTCTACACGCCGCAAAAAGGTTCGATCAGCTTCCGCGGTCGGTCCTTCAAGGGCCTGAGTAGCCGCCAGGTCGCCGAGATGGGCATTGCACGCACGTTCCAGAACCTGGCGCTGTTCAAGGGCATGAGCGTGATCGACAACATCATGACCGGGCGCAACCTGCACATCAAGAGCAACCTGCTCCTGCAGGCGCTGCGCATCGGTCCGGCGCAGCGCGAGGAGGAGGCCCACCGTGCGTTCGTCGAACACATCATTGACTTCCTGGAGATCCAGGCCCACCGCAAGACACCGGTGGGCCAGTTGCCCTACGGACTGCA
>CAJDWO010000051.1_pt1 | contig 15264 bp, 9 predicted proteins | sample 7391601 | NCBI WGS metagenome assembly CAJDWO01 (sample SAMEA7055735, study PRJEB34461) | soil metagenome | biome: terrestrial ecosystem; feature: Peninsula; material: soil | place: Antarctica | collected 2016 | reverse complement strand
CGCCGGGGCTTCTGCCGTGAACGGCCGGCGCTTCTGGCTTCTGGCGATCGGCTGTGCCGCCGTGATGGCATGGCCGAGTATTGCGCGCATCGCGCTGCACACGCCATTCGCCGCGACGCAGCCGCAACTGGCGTTGGGCGAGGATGCCATGTTGCCCTGGCAAGTTTCCGATACCGGCGCGATAGCTTACAAGCCTCATTTCGAGGCCCCGTCGGCGGAGATGAATCAGGTTTATGCCCTTTCAGGGCGCAGCATTGGTGTCTATCTGGGCTATTACCGTGACCAGGACTACGACCGCAAACTCGTCAGTTCCAGCAATCAACTGATCACCTCCCGTAATCGCGTTTGGGTCCGGTTGTCTGAGGGTACGCACGACGTGCGCATCGGTGATCAATCGACGGCGGTTCGAGTCGCCCGCCTTCGACGCATTTCGGATTTCGATATCTCGGCATCCGAGACACTGTTGGTGTGGAAAATTTACTGGATCAATGGTCACTGGACCAGCAACGACTATCTGGCCAAGATTTATAGTGCCATGAATCAGCTACTGGGTCGCGGAGATGACTCGGCCGCAGTGGTTTTGTACACGGCCACTGGTCGGAATGATGATGAAGCAGCGGCAGCCCTGCAGTCGTTCGCCTCAACCCAGTTCGATGCGATCGACCAAGCGCTGCGCAAGGCGGCGCAAACCCGCTGAGCGTCGGGTCAGACCTGATGAAAAAGCAATTGATGGAGGATGAGTCATGAGTGTGGTTGCAGTGGTTGGGCTGGGGTATGTCGGACTACCCTTGGTGGTGGAGTTCGGCAAACATATGCGCACCATCGGTTTCGATATCGCCACATCCAAAGTGGAGTCATGCCAGCGGGGCGTCGATCCGTCGAGAGAACTGTCGGATGAAGATATGCGCCTGGCCACCAAGGCGGTGTACACCGACGACCCGGCCCTGCTGGCCGAGGCTGACATCATCGTGGTCGCTGTGCCGACGCCCGTGGACGGTGCGCACATCCCTGATTTCAGACCGTTGATCGGTTCGAGCACCAGCGTTGGGCGCCACATGAAAAAGGGCGTCACCGTGGTTTACGAATCGACGGTGTATCCCGGTGCGACCGAGGAGGTGTGCATACCCGTGCTCGAGCGCGAATCCGGCATGGTCTGGAAGAAGGACTTCTTCGTCGGGTATTCTCCCGAACGAATCAATCCCGGTGACAAGGAGCACACGCTCACCAAGATCCTCAAGATCGTGTCGGGCGACACGCCAGAGACCTTGGATCGGGTGGCCAAGCTGTACGAGCGCATCGTCATCCCGGGTGTGCACCGGGCGTCCAGCATCAAGGCAGCTGAAGCCGCGAAGGTGATCGAGAACACCCAGCGTGACCTCAACATCGCACTGATGAACGAGTTGTCGATCATTTTCGACAAGATGGGTATCGACACCACCGAGGTGCTGGAGGCGGCCGGCACCAAGTGGAACTTCCTCAAGTTCAAGCCAGGCCTGGTGGGCGGGCATTGCATCGGCGTCGATCCCTATTACCTTACGCACAAGGCCGAGATGCTGGGTTACAACCCGCAGGTCATCCTGGCCGGGCGTCGCATCAATGACGGCATGGGCAAGTTCATCGCCGAGCAAACGATCAAGCACATGATTTCCGGTGGCAGTTATATCAAGGGCGCCAAGGTCAATGTGCTGGGCCTGACGTTCAAGGAAAATTGCGGTGACCTGCGCAATTCGAAGGTGATCGACATCATCAACGAACTCAAGAGTTACGGCGTCGAGGTCTATGTGACTGATCCGCAGGCAGAGGCGCCGGAGGCATTGCAAGAATACGGTGTGCAATTGTGCGCATGGGACGATCTGCCGCGGGCCGACGGCATTGTTGCGGCCGTGGCGCACAATGAATTTACCAGCCTGTCCATGGAGGACATCGGCAGGAAGTTGGTCAAAGGAGGTGCTTTCATCGACGTCAAGGCCACATTTGATTCCAAGGCCATGCGGGATGCCGGGTACCAACTGTGGCGACTGTGAGTGTGAATGTTTGCCGTGTCGCGGCGATCAGTCCTGCATTTTGTGCAGGGCAGTTTCAGTCCATCGCCGTTGACGAAACGGGCCATGGCGGCAACTGACCCGCGCCCGTTGATCGCGCATGTGATGTTCCGGTTCGATACCGGCGGGCTTGAAAACGGCGTCGTGAACCTCATCAACCACATGCCTGAAGACCGATTTCGACATGCAGTCGTCGCTTTGACGGAGGTGACGGATTTCCGCAAGCGCATCCGCCGTGGTGATGTGGAATTCGTTTCCTTGCACAAGCCAGCCGGACACGGGCAATGGCAATATGCCAAGTGGTACCGCCTGTTCCGACGTATGCGGCCCGATATCGTGCATACCCGCAATCTGGCGGCGCTCGAATGCCAGTTGCCCGCGTGGGCAGCCCGGGCGCCGGTGCGCATCCACGGTGAACATGGCCGGGACGTCGGTGACCTGGACGGCAGCAACCGTACATACCAGCGTGTGCGGCGGTTTTATCGACCTTTCGTGCATCATTACCTGGCTCTGTCGCGGGATCTGGCGCAGTATCTGACGCAGCGCGTCGGTGTTGCGGCCGACGATATAACGCAGGTCTACAACGGTGTCGATACGGCAGCGTTTTGTCCGGCTCCAAATGGACCGACCCGCATTGATGGTTGTCCGTTTGATCCCTCCGTGCACTGGATCGTCGGCACTGTGGGCCGTATGCAGGCAGTGAAGGATCAGGTGATGTTGGCGCGTGCATTTGTGCAATCTCTGGAGCTGTCGCCCGGGTTGCGCGATCGAATGCGCCTGGTGATGATTGGCGAGGGACCACTGCGTGCACAGGCGCAAGCAGTGCTCGATGGCGCCGGTGTAGCCGCCCTGGCTTGGTTGCCGGGCGAGCGTCACGATGTGGCCCATGTGATGCAGGGGCTGCATGCGTTTGCGTTGCCGTCGTTGGCGGAGGGTATTTCGAATACCATTCTGGAGGCGATGGCCAGTGCGTTGCCGATCGTCGCCACCGATGTCGGCGGCAACGCCGATCTGGTGCTCAAGGGTGAAACCGGCGAGATCATTGCGGCGGCGGACCCGTTGGCGATGGCCAGGTGTCTGGTGCAGTTGGCCAGTGACGCGCAACTGGCGCGCAGCCTGGGCCAGGCGGGTCGGCAGCGCGTTGAATCCGTGTTCAGCATGCAGACCATGGTGAAAAATTACCAAACCGTGTACGAGACGCAATTGCAGCGCTTGCGCAGGCACTGACGAGAAACCCCAAAAATCATGTGCGGAATCACCGGAATATTTGATACCCGTGGCGGGCGAGACATTGATCGTGCCGTTCTGCAGCGCATGAACGACTCACAGACGCATCGCGGCCCGGACGAAGGAAACCTTCACATCGAACCCGGCGTGGGCCTGGGCCATCGCCGCCTGTCGATCATCGACATAGCGACGGGCCAGCAACCGCTCTTCAATGAAGACGGCTCGGTCGTCATTGTGTTCAACGGCGAGATCTACAACTACCAGCAGCTGATTCCCGAGTTGCAGGCCCTGGGCCATGTGTTTCACACCAAGAGCGACACCGAGGTGATCGTGCACGCGTGGGAGTCCTGGGGCGAGGATTGCGTCAAACGGTTACGTGGCATGTTCGCCTTTGCGTTGTGGGACCGCAATCGGCAAACCTTCTTCATGGCGCGCGACCGAATGGGTGTCAAACCCATGTATTACGCATTGCTGGACGATGGCTTGTTGCTGTTTGGCTCCGAACTCAAATCGGTGTTGGCGCATGGCGGCCTGCGACGCGATATCGATCCGCTGGCGATCGAGGAATATTTTGCGCTGGGGTATGTGGCCGAGCCGCGCACCATCTTCAAGCAGGCCCGCAAGTTGTCGCCAGGGCATAGCCTGTCTATCCGTCGCGGCCAACCGCTGCGCGAGCCGGTCGAATATTGGGACGTGCGGTTCACATTGAACAATCCGGTATCGCCGGCCGATGCGCAGGCCGAACTGGTGGAGCGGTTGCGGGAATCGGTCCGGCTGCGCATGATCGCCGAAGTACCACTGGGTGCTTTTCTGTCAGGGGGCGTGGACAGCAGTGCGGTGGTGGCCTTGATGGCCGACGTGTCGTCCGGTCCGGTGAACACCTGCTCCATCGGGTTCGACGACCCGGCGTTCAATGAGTCGGCCTTCGCGCAGATGGTGGCCGACCGGTACAAGACCGAGCATCGCCTGGAGATCGTCAAGAGCGACGATTTTGACCTGATAGACACCCTGGCGCGTCTGTATGACGAGCCGTATGCCGACAGTTCGGCGATACCGACCTACCGGGTTTGCGAGTTGGCGCGCAAACACGTGACGGTGGCCCTTTCCGGTGATGGCGGCGACGAGTCCTTCGGCGGGTATCGCCGTTACCGGATGCACCTGATGGAGGAGCGCATGCGCTCTACGCTGCCCTTGGGTGTGCGGCGCACTGTTTTCGGCACGCTGGGGCGCCTGTATCCCAAGGCGGATTGGGCGCCGCGGGTGTTCAGAGCCAAGACGACCTTCGAGGGTATTGCACGAACCTCGGTGGAGGCCTATTTTCAACGCCATGCAGCCAAGGCGGGCACCGACGATGCGCTCGCGTTGATCCAGTATCTGGACTACAAGACCTATCTGGTTGGCGACATCAATACCAAGGTCGATCGGGCCAGCATGGCACATTCGCTCGAGGTGCGCGAGCCCTTGATGGACCACGAATTGGTGGAATGGCTGGCGACCTTGCCGACCAGTCACAAGATCCAGGGTCAGGAGGGCAAATACCTGTTCAAGAAGGCGATGGAGCCGCACCTGCCGAACGATGTGCTGTATCGCCCAAAGATGGGTTTCTCGGTGCCATTGGCACGGTGGTTCCGGGGGCCGTTGCGCCAACGCGTCCAAGACGCCTTGCAGGGCGAACGTCTGCGCAGCACGGGGTGGTTCAACAACGCCTATCTGGAGCATCTGGTTCAGGCCCATCAGTCCGGCGCGCGTGACTACAGCGCTCCCATCTGGACCATACTGATGTTCGAGGCGTTTTTGCGCCAGGTGGTGGACGGCGAGGGCGCCAGTGCGGGCGCCACCAGCGCGGCCCCCGAGATGGTGGTGCCCGCCTGATGGGTCTGCGAATCCTCCATGTGCTGGACCATTCCTTGCCGCTGCACAGTGGCTACACGTTTCGCACCGTTTCCATCCTGCGTGAGCAGCACAAGCTGGGCTGGGACACCGTCCAGCTGACAACGCCCAAGCAAGGTGCCTCCGATGCCACGCAGGAGACCGCGGACGGCCTGTTGTTTTATCGAACGCCCAGCGTGGAGCGGGATGGACTGGTCGCCCAGATGCGGTTGACAGCCCGTCGGCTGCGAGACATCGTTGCCGCGACGCAGCCTGATCTGATCCATGCCCACTCTCCGGTGCTCAATGCCTTGCCAAGCCTATGGGTGGGGCGCCGGAATCGACTTCCAGTGGTGTACGAAATGCGTGCCTCGTGGGAAGACGCGGCAGTGGACCATGGGACCACCACCGAGGGCAGTGCCCGTTACCGTTTCTCGCGTGCGCTCGAGACGTTCGCATTGCGCCGCGCGGATCAGGTCACCACCATCTGCGAAGGCTTGCGCGGCGACATTGAGGCGCGGGGGATTGCGCCCGAACGTATCACCGTCATTCCAAACGCAGTGGACGCCACGACCTTCCAGTTTGGCGTGCAAAGTGATCCGGACTTGCGAAGGTCGTTGGGGCTTGATGGCGCAACCGTGTTGGGCTTCGCCGGTTCCTTTTATGGCTACGAAGGTCTTGATCTCCTGATCGAGGCCGCACGACGAATGTTGGTGCGCCGCCCGGACCTGCGCGTCTTGCTGGTAGGTGGTGGGCCACAGGAAGAACGACTCCGACAGCAGGTGTCGCAAGCCGGCTTGACGGACCAAGTCATATTTACCGGCCGCGTGCCCCATGACCAGGTGCAACGGTATTACGAGTTGATTGACGTGTTGGCTTATCCGCGCCTGCCGATCCGCCTGACCGAACTGGTGACACCACTCAAACCGCTGGAGGCGATGGCACAGGGTCGGATGTTCGTGGCGTCGGACGTCGGTGGCCATCGCGAATTGATCCGGCATGGCGAAACCGGTTTTCTATTTCGCGCTGGCGATGTGGCTGCGCTCGAGGAGGCGATCGAGTCGGTGCTGGCGCAACGTGCATCCTGGCCGACCATTGCGGCGCAAGCCCGCCGTTTTGTCGAGGTCGAGCGCACCTGGGCCCACAGCGTGGCACGTTACCAGGCTGTATATGCGCGCGCACTCGGTCGCGCCGACGTCGAGCGCACCGTGAGCGCCTGAGTTCAAACTATGTGCGGCATTCACGGTATCTACCAACTCGATGGCCAGGCAGTCACACCTGCCATGCTCAGCGCCATGGGCAACGTCACCACCCACCGTGGCCCGGACGATGAAGGCATGCATATCGACGGCGCTTGCGGCATTGCCATGCGGCGCCTGTCGATCATCGACCTGGCTGGCGGTCATCAGCCCCTGTCAAATGTCGACGAGACGATCTGGCTGGTGTGCAATGGCGAGATTTACAACTACCGCGAACTGCGCGAGGAACTGCAGGCCAAGGGCCACCAGTTCAAGACCGCCTCGGATAGCGAGGTATTGATCCACCTGTACGTGCAGGAGGGTGACGAATTTGTCCATCGCCTGAACGGCATGTTCGATTTTGCGTTGTGGGATACACGTCGCCGGCGTCTGTTGATCGGACGCGATCGCCTGGGCGTCAAGCCGTTGTACGTGTTGCAGGATGGGCGACGCCTGGCATTTGCGACTGAGGCCAAGGCCTTGCTCACCTTGCCGGGCGTGCAGGCCGAGCTCAATCCATCGGTGATCGCCAGTTACCTGCACCTGGGTTATGTCGCCGCGCCTGGCTGCATTTTCAAGGGTATTCGCAAGCTGCCGCCAGCGACCTTGTTGGCAATAGAGGATGGCGCCGTGCGCGAATGGCGCTATTGGCGTTTGCCCGGCAAGATCGACACGCACTACTCGGAGCGCGAATGGATCGATCGGGTGCGCGCGCAGCTGGAAGCCTCGGTAAAGATGCAGATGGTCAGCGACGTGCCGATCGGCGCCTTCCTCTCAGGCGGTGTCGATTCCAGCGCGGTGGTCGGTTTCATGGCCAAGCACTCTGCGCATCCGATCCGCACCTATGCCATCGGATTCACAGGTGGCGAGGCGGAGGCGTTGTACAACGAGTTGCCCTATGCCAAACAGGTGGCCGCCCTGTTCGGAACCCAGCATCGCGAGATTGTCGTCAAGCCCGATGTCGTCGACCTGCTGCCCAAGCTGCTCTGGCATATGGATGAGCCGATTGCCGACACGGCCTTCATCACGACCTACCTGGTTTCGCAATTTGCCCGTCAGGACGTCAAGGTGATCCTGTCCGGCGTCGGAGGCGATGAGCTGTTTGGCGGCTATCGGCGTTATCTGGGTGAGCACTATGCCGCCAAATACCAGCGGCTTCCCGGCTGGTTGCGAAGCTCGGCCGCAGCAATTGCCGGCCGTCTGCCAGCCGATCGGCATTCGGGTTTGCTCAACACGCTGCGATTGGCCAAGGGTTTTCTGACCTCGGCCGATTTGCCCGCCGACGATCGTTACCGCAGCTACCTGCAGGTGATGGATCGGCAAACCGTTTCAGCATTGTTGTTGCGCCCGGACGCGGCCGGGCAGGACCCGCTGGCCCAGGCTTTTGCCGCCGCCGACAACCAGGATGTCCTCAACCGCATGTTCGCGGTCGATGCCGAAACGCAGTTGCCCGACGATCTGCTGATGCTCACCGACAAGATGAGCATGGCGGTGTCGCTGGAATGCCGCGTGCCCTTGCTCGACCATGACCTGGTCGAACTGGCTGCAGCCATGCCCAGCGCGATCAAGGTGCGTGGTGGCCGCCTCAAACATGTGCTCAAGGAGTCATTGAGCGATTTGTTACCCAAGGACATCCTCGATCGCAAAAAACGCGGTTTCGGCACGCCCATGGGTGCCTGGCTCAAGAAGGAACTGGCGCCCTTGCTGAGCCGCCTGCTGGCGCCGGACGTCGTCGGCGCTCGGGGCTTGTACCAGCAACCGGTGGTCGATCGCCTGATGGCCGACCATGCGGCGAACCGGATCGACGGTACCGATGCGCTTTTGGCGATGATGAACCTGGAAATCTGGAGTCGCATCTATCTGGACAAACGTGATCCCCAGGATGTCGCGGGCGAATTGCGGAGCTATCTGGCATGAATATTCTTTACGTCTGCCACCGCTTTCCGTATCCGCCCAAGCGCGGCGGCAAGATCCGGCCGTTCAACATGATTCGCCATTTGACGGCCAGCGGGCATCAGGTGACAGTGTGTTCATTGGCGCGTTCGGAGCAGGAAGCGCAAGAAGCGCAGGGCATCGCACCCTATTGCGCGGCATTCGAAATCGGACAAGTGCAGGAATGGGCCCAGATGGCGCGAATGGTGGTGCGACTGCCGATCACCACGCCATCGTCGATGGGGTATTTCTACTCGCCTGTACTTGCGCGGCGTATCGACGAGCTGCTGGCATCCAAAACCTGGGACCTGATCTTCGTGCATTGCTCCTCGGTCGCGCAATATGTTTCGCATGTGCGCGGCATCCCGAAGATCCTGGACTTCGGCGACATGGATTCGCAGAAGTGGCTGGAATACGCCAACTACAAACCGTTTCCCTTGTCGATGGGCTACCGGTTCGAGGGCATGAAGATGCTGGCCGCCGAAAAGCGCCTGGCACGGCAATTCGACCTGTGCACTGCCACCACCCGGGCTGAATGGGAAACGCTCAATGGCTATGGCACCGGCGCCGATACAGACTGGTTCCCCAACGGGGTGGACGCCGACTTCTTCTGCCCGCTGGACGAATCCTACGATGCAGACACCATCAGCTTCATCGGGCGCATGGACTATTACCCGAACCAGGAGTGCATGTCCCGATTCTGCGCCGAGGTCTGGCCGCTGCTGCGCAAGGTACGCCCGACCATGAAACTGCTGATCGTCGGCGCCGATCCGTCTCCGGAGATGCGCAAGCTCGGTGAGTTGCCGGGCGTCACGGTGACCGGGTCTGTGCCCGATGTGCGCCCCTTCATTCGCAGTTCCGCGTTGATGGTCGCTCCGCTGCAGATTGCCCGGGGCACGCAGAACAAGATATTGGAGGCCATGGCCATGGGTGTGCCGGTAGTAACCAGCGCAATCGCCGCCGGCGGCGTGGACGCCCAATCCGAGGAGCATTTCCTTGTTGCGCAGTCTGCACACGAATATGCTCAAGCCATCCTTCGGATTGCCGACAATCCTAAGGAGCGTCATCGACTTGCGGTGGCGGGGCGCACGCGCATGCTCAGTAACCATGCATGGGCCGGCTCCATGCGACGTCTGGATGGCATCATCGGGCGCGCGATCGAGAATTTTTCACGGACTACGGGACAGCTTGCATGAAGATCAGCATTTTCGGATTGGGTTATGTCGGCGCGGTGTCGCTTGCCTGCCTTTCGCGCGACGGTCATGACGTGATCGGTGTGGATATCGACCAGACCAAGCTTGACCTGATCATGGCCGGCAAGACGCCGGTGGTGGAAGAGGGCATGGTGGCCTTGATGGACAAGGTGGCCGCCAGTGGCAAGGTGTCTGTCACCACCGATGCCGGCAAGGCGGTGCGTGAGAGCGAGCTCTCGTTGATCTGCGTCGGAACCCCCTCGGCGGCCAATGGCAGTCAGGACCAGGGCGCGATCCTGCGGCTCGCCGTCGAAATCGGCAAGGCGATCAAGGCCAAATCGGCGCCGCATGTGGTGGTGTTTCGCTCCACGCTGGTGCCGGGCACGGTGGAAGATGTGCTGCGACCGATCGTCGAAGAGCACTCGGGCAAGAAGGACGGCGTCGACTTTCACCTGTGTTTTCAGCCAGAGTTCCTGCGCGAGGGCTCCTCGATCCGCGACTACGACAAGCCGCCTTTCACCATCGTCGGTGCCAACCATGACTATCCGGTCGAGCAATTGCGGGCGCTGTTTGGTCATCTGCCATGCAAGTTCATCCAGACGTCGGTGCGTTCGGCCGAGATGATGAAATACAGCTGCAATAACTTTCACGCACTCAAGATCACATTTGCAAATGAAACCGCGCGGCTGTGCAATGCGCTGGGGGTTGATCCGTTCGAAGTCATGGACCTGATGTGCCAGGACACGCAGCTCAACATCTCCAAGGCCTACCTCAAGCCCGGGTTCGCGTTCGGTGGCTCCTGCTTGCCCAAAGACCTGCGTGCTACAACCTACCTGGCCAAGATCCACGATGTCGAAGTGCCGATGCTCTCCGGCATCCTGCCCTCGAACCGGGTGCACCTGGACCTGGCGCTGCAGAAGATCCTTGAGACAGGCAAACGCAAGATCGGATTCATCGGCCTGTCGTTCAAGACCGGTACCGACGACCTGCGCGAAAGTCCGCTGGTGACGCTGGCGGAGCAACTGATCGGCAAAGGCATGCAGTTGTCGATCTATGACCCTGAGGTGAATCTGGCCAAGCTATTGGGGGCGAACCGGAGTTTCATCGAGAAGCATTTGCCGCATATTGGGGAGATGTTGCTCGAAGAGGTGGCGGACGTGATAGCGCAGTCGGAAGTAGTCGTTGTTGGCCTCTCCGGGCCTGAGATCATCAATGGCCTTGTCGCTGCGGTTCGCCCAGATCAATTGGTTCTGGATTTTGTAAACCTGCCGACACTGGACGCGATCCGCGGGCAGGTCGTGGGTTTATGCTGGTAGCTGAGGAAACCATACCGTCAGACTTTAGTGGTCCATGGCGGCGCGGCCTGTGGGTCAGTCTGATCGTGCTGCTGCTGGCAGTTTTGTCGTTGGCTCCGTACCTGGTGTCATCGACGGAACTGGTGCGCATGCGAAACGCGTTGTTGATGACCGAAGGCGCGAATGCGGAATTTAGCTGGACGCCGAATGATGTGCCGGCCGATTACCTGTTGGAGCGTGGGCCGGTAGATCCTTTTTTCTCCGAGATTGCGGGTCGGTTGCAATTGCAATCGTTGCCAGATGACTGGGCTCGCGCGCTCGCCATCAGTCGCCATCTTCTGGGCGGTAGTCCAACCTTACACGGTGGCGCGGTGATGGACGATCTTCGCAACACGTACAAGCGCATCGTGGTCGATGGTGATGGGTACTGCGGTGATTTTGTCGATGTTTTTTCAGCCATCGCCATTGCCGGTGGAATGTCAGTTCGCACCTGGGCGTTTTCCTTTGATGGTTTCGGCGGACACGGTCACATTTGGCCCGAAATCTGGAATGCGCAACTTGGGAAGTGGCAACTCCTGGATGTGTTCAATAACACCTATTTCCCCGGTCCGAACGGAGACGCCCTGTCGGCGATCGAATTGAGGAATAGGCTGCTGCAAAGCAATTTGCAGATTCAACGCGAACCCCTGTTGAGTAGTAGGCGATTTGGAATGCCGGTGGATCACAAGGCATGGGATTACTACCGTCGCGGCGTGACTGAATGGTATATGTGGTGGGGCAACAACGTATTCACCTACGACAGTGCTCTGTTGGTGCGAGCCTTTGCCGGAATAAGCCGATCGCTTGAGCAACTAGGCGCGATGGCACAGGGTGTGCACCCCTCTATTCGCGTTCTCGCTGATCCACATAACCAATTGCAACGTGCCCGTATGAGTCGGTTGCGCATTCACTTGATCGTTTCCGGTCTGGTTGGCGCTGTCGCGACGCTATTTGCTTCAGTGTGCGGTGTTGTTTTGACTCGCAGACATCGGAAGGCATACCGTAGCGCATTCGCAAGGCTTTCCGGCTCGAATGTAATTTCGCAAGGCAGCGGCCCTCAAATCATTGTTCTGACCAACCTCTTTCCACATTCTGGTACGCCTGGAGCTGGCCCTTTCATTCGTGAGCGCATGTTCCGGGTGGGTAAGTCTTTGCCATTGGCGGTGGTGGTCCCAGTGCCTTGGTTTCCTTTCCAAGGCGTTGTAAGGAGATTTCGTCCGCACTTTCGTCCACCCGCTCCGCATTTTCAGTTTCTTGAAGGATTCCCCGTTTTTTTGCCGCGCTTCTTTTCGGTGCCAGGGATTTTTCGTTGCCTGGACGGTACCAGCATGGCCTTGTCGTGTTTCTCGGTGATGCGACAACTCAAGCGTATCAATCCCAGTTCCATCATCGATGCGCACTTTGCCTACCCAGCAGGGTATGCGGGAGTCTTGCTGGGCAGGTGGTTGAGTTTGCCAAGCACGATCACCATGCGCGGCACGGAGGTCTCATTGGCGGTCGATCCATGTCGTAGGGCTCGTATGACGACAGCGCTCCGCGGAGCGACGCGGGTGTTCGCAGTGGCGGAATCTCTGCGACAGCATGCTGGAGTTCTGGGTGCTGACGTTGCTCGGGTCAAGGTCATTGGAAATGGCGTCGATTTGAATCGCTTCTTTGCAGAGCCTCGCTCGGAGGCTCGTGCACGTTACGGAATACCTGATGGCGCGCCAGTGCTGGTGTCTGTGGGTGGATTAGTGGAGCGCAAGGGGTTTCACAGGGTCATCGCGTTATTGCCGAAACTGCTGGCCAAGCATCCGGGACTGCGATACCTCGTGATCGGCGGTTCAAGTCCGGAAGGCGATATGAGCAGTCAGCTGCGCGAACAAGTGGCGAAACTTGGCCTTGGTGATGTCGTGCAGTTCCTGGGCGCATTACCGCCTGATGAAGTGCGCTGGCCACTGTCGGCCGCTGATGTGTTTGTACTGGCCACAAGCAACGAGGGTTGGGCTAACGTGTTCCTTGAGGCAATGGCGTGCGGTTTGCCTGTGGTGACAACGGATGTCGGGGGTAATTCCGAGGTTGTTTGTCGGCCGGAGATTGGCACAGTCGTTCCCTTTGGCAACGAACAGGCACTATTTGAGGCGATGGACTCTGCGTTGGCGCGAGTTTGGTGCAAAACCGAAATTGTTGGTTATGCGCGCGCCAACACGTGGGACAACAGAGTTGCTTTGCTCATGAATGAGTTTCGTGCAATCGCCGAAAAGCATTCAGATCATGCATCGCAGATCGTTGCGGCGGGCCATCCTGATGTCTGACCCGTACTCGAAAATCGTTTCGCATTGTCTGTTCCCCGTGCATGAATTGCTCAAGGGGCATAGCTCAGTGGCGTGGCGGCGCCGACTCGAGCGATCGCAGTGGTTGCTTCCAAAAGAAATCAAGGCACTGCAGCTGTCAAATTTACGCGCGTTCTTGCAGGACGTGGCGCAGCATGTGCCTTTTTACCAGGAGCGATTTGCCGCCGTGGGCTTCAACCCCGGTACCATCACGTCGACTGATGATTTGGCGCGCTTGCCATTGCTCAGCAAGGACGATATCCGTACACACACTGAAGCACTCAAGTCGACTGTTGCAGGACCGTTAACCCGGTACAACACGGGAGGCTCGTCGGGTGAGCCCCTGATCTTTTACATGGGCAAGGCAAGAAAAAGCCATGACGTCGCTGCCAAATGGCGCGCAACGCGCTGGTGGGGTGTCGATATTGGCGACAGGGAGCTGGTGGTCTGGGGGAGCCCGGTCGAGCTCAGCACCCAGGATCGTATCAAGCGCCTGCGTGACAGCGTGATGCGCAGTCACTTATTGCCCGCATTTGAGATGTCGCAGCAGAACCTGGATCGATTTGTGAAGGCAATTCAAACCAGCCGCCCCGCCATGTTGTTTGGCTACCCGTCCAGCCTTTCGTTGATCGCCTTGCACGCAGAGCAACACAATGTGGTCATGAATGACTTAGGGATCAAGGTCGCTTTTGTCACCTCAGAAAGACTTTACGACGAACAACGCGCCATCATCTCCAGGGTATTTGGCTGCCCCGTTGCCAACGGATATGGCGCCCGGGACGCCGGTTTTATTGCACATGAGTGCCCAGCAGGCAAGTTGCACATCAGTGCCGAGGACATGGTCGTGGAAACTGTCCGACCCGATGGCACACGAACAGGAACGGCGGAGGCGGGTGAAATCGTGATTACGCACATGGCCACGCGCGACTTCCCGTTTATTCGCTACCGTACTGGGGATGTGGGCGTCCTGAGTGAAGAACCATGCACCTGTGGTCGCGGACTGCCGGTGCTTGAAGAAGTGCAAGGTAGATCAACGGATTTCGTCGTGGCGCAAAACGGAACAGTGATGCACGGTCTGGCTCTCATCTACACCGTTCGCGATTTGCCTGGGGTGGTGCGATTCAAGATTGAACAGATGTCTATTGACCACACAACGGTTCTAGTGGTCGCTGGCGCTGAATTCGGCATTGCGGAAGAGGCGCGCATCGTCCGTGATTTCAAATCCCGATTGGGCGATGACGTGAATATCGACGTCAAGCGCGTTGACTTCATAGCCAATGAGCGCTCAGGCAAATTCCGGTACGTGGTGAGTCATGTCAAGCCATCGGTAACGCACGGTCAAGGGCCTGTCAATGCGTGACATTGCGCTGACGCACGTGGATCGCAGTCCTTCTGTGGACATGGATCAGCATCATGAACCCTCATCGGTTGACCTGGGGTTTTGCGTACAACCTTCCATTTGCAGCGGCCGCTGCCATTGCCGCATTCATTTCAATACTGATGAATCGCGACAAGCTGCGAATGCCATGGAGCCCGCCTGTCGTACTGCTTTGCCTGTTTGTAGGCTGGATGTGTTTGACTACAGCCTTTGCCTATCATCCGTCCGGCTCCTGGATTCAACTTGTCAAAGTTCTGAAAATCCAATTGATGACATTGGTCGCTTTCGCCGCGCTCCGCGAACGAAAGCACTTTGAGCTTTTTTTGTGGGTCAATGCCTTGTCAATCGGCTTCTTTGGAGTCAAGGGAGGCATATTCACAATCATGACCGGTGGTGGCGGGCGCGTTTGGGGGCCGGGGGGGTTTATTGGAGGGAACAATGAAATCGGCTTGGCTATTGTGATGGTGATTCCCTTGCTGAACTATCTTCGCCTGGTGGCGACCCGCAAATGGTTGCGATTGGCGCTGCTGGGAACGATGATGCTGTGCGCTGTCGCTGTCTTGGGGACCCAGTCGCGCGGTGCGTTCCTGGCCATCGCAGCAATGGGGTTCGTGATGTGGCTGCGTTCGCCAAACAAAGTCTTGCCTGCTGTCGTCATAGGCTTGTTCACGGTGGCATTACTGGCTTTTATGCCGGCATCCTGGGAAGAAAGGATGGGCACGATTGAAAACTACAAAGA
>CAJDWO010000048.1_pt1 | contig 15264 bp, 15 predicted proteins | sample 7391601 | NCBI WGS metagenome assembly CAJDWO01 (sample SAMEA7055735, study PRJEB34461) | soil metagenome | biome: terrestrial ecosystem; feature: Peninsula; material: soil | place: Antarctica | collected 2016 | reverse complement strand
CCAGAAGGAACTCGGTGAGGGTGAAGATGGGGCGGATATCGACGAGATCGAGAAGAAGATCAAGTCGGCCCGCATGCCCAAGGACGCGTTGAAGAAGGCTGAAGGCGAACTCAAGAAACTCAAGCTGATGTCGCCGATGTCGGCCGAAGCTGCGGTGGTGCGCAATTACATTGAGGTGCTCGCCGGGCTGCCCTGGAGCAGCAAAACCAAGATAAAGCACAATCTGGGCAACGCTGAAGATGTGCTCAACGAAGACCATTTTGGCCTGGATAAGGTCAAGGACCGCATTCTGGAATACCTTGCGGTGCAACAGCGTGTTGACAAGGTCAAGGCGCCGATTCTGTGCCTGGTTGGCCCTCCAGGCGTGGGCAAAACTTCGCTGGGCCAGTCGATTGCCAAGGCCACAGTCGGCGTACCTACATCGGTGCGATGCCCGGCAAGGTTCTGCAAAGCCTGTCCAAGGTGGGCACGCGCAATCCGTTGTTCCTGCTCGACGAGATCGACAAACTGGGGACGGATTTCCGCGGCGACCCTTCGAGCGCCTTGCTCGAAGTGCTCGACCCGGAACAGAACCACAAGTTCAGCGACCATTATGTCGAGGTCGATTTCGATCTGAGCGACGTGATGTTCGTCGCCACGTCAAATTCGATGAATATTCCACCGGCCTTGCTCGATCGCATGGAGGTGATTCGCCTGGCGGGTTACACGGAAGACGAAAAAACCAACATCGCCTTGCGTTACCTGCTGCCCAAACAGCTCAAGAACAATGGCGTGAAGGACAACGAGCTCGACATCGGCGAAGCGGCCGTGCGCGATATCGTGCGGTATTACACCCGTGAAGCAGGTGTTCGGTCGCTGGAACGTGACCTGTCCAAGATTTGCCGCAAGGTGATCAAGGGCCTGCAACTCAAGAAGATGACCGCCCCGGTCCTCGTGACGCCAGACAACCTGAACGATTTCCTGGGTGTACGCAAATACACCTATGGCCGTGCCGAAGACAACGACCAGGTCGGCCAGGTCGTTGGTCTGGCATGGACCGAAGTTGGTGGCGACCTGTTGACCATCGAGGCTGCTGTGATGCCGGGCAAGGGCGTGATCACTCGCACCGGCTTGTTGGGCGACGTGATGAACACCAAAAGACGGCCCCAGTGCCGGCGCGGCAATGACCACGGCAATTGTCTCGGCCCTGACCGGTATTCCCGTCCGTGGCGACGTGGCCATGACCGGCGAGATCACGTTGCGGGGCGAAGTGACTGCCATCGGTGGCCTCAAGGAAAAGCTGCTCGCCGCATTGCGTGGCGGCATCAAGAAGGTATTGATCCCGGAAGAGAACGCCAAGGACTTGCAGGAGATTCCGGAGAACGTCAAGAACGGCCTGGAAATCGTGCCGGTCAGGTGGATCGACAAGGTGCTGGAAGAAGCCCTGGTGCGTATGCCCACACCCAGGGTCGAAGAAGAGCCAACTCCCGCGTCAGCTGCGCCAGCCGAGGTGGCGGTGGTGGCGCAACCGCGTTCGGATGCGGGTCGGTCGGTCAAGCATTGAAGCTGCGACTTTGCGGGTCCATGCAGAGGTAATAATTTGCATACCGGGCTCTGAGGCTGCTGAAATCTTGTTATATACTTCGGGGCTTGAAACGCGGGAATAGCTCAGTTGGTAGAGCGCAACCTTGCCAAGGTTGAGGTCGAGAGTTCGAGACTCTTTTCCCGCTCCAGACATCAGAGAAAGGGAAGCCCAGGCTTCCCTTTTTTGTCACTGCCAACCCTTCACGGTGGTGGCACACGGCAAGATGGCATGCGGCGCGATAGCAAAGCGGTTATGCACCGGATTGCAAATCCGATTAGCCCGGTTCGACTCCGGGTCGCGCCTCCATTCAAAGCCCTGCGCGGCACGCGCAGGCAGCGTGCATCGGGTGATGCAGGCTTGGCTCTTTGCGAACCAGCCCGGATGGTGGAATTGGTAGACACAGCGGACTTAAAATCCGCCGCTTTCCTGCATAAGGGGCGTACCGGTTCGACCCCGGTTCCGGGCACCATCACTTGACGTCGCGCAGGGCAGTCCGCCCGATACGATTCCCCGCGCATGCCGACACCCAGCGCATCCCGACCTTATTGCGTTGCGGACTTTACTGGTCGCCGGCCGGCGGTCAGCTGGTGCGACCGCAGGTGCTGCGCTTCGCCGGTGCATCCAATGACCTGCCGACCAAGCTCCACATCCAATGACCTGCCGACCAAGCTCCAAGACGACCGCATCCATTTCCAGCGCGTGGCCAGGTTTCCATGACGCTGGCGTGGCACAATGCTGGCTTGAGTCGCCTGGCGCCAGCATCCGGGATTTTTCGGGCCAGCACCTGTGGCGATGTACCCAAAGGACCACCCACTCGACATTGCAACGTCCACGCCGGCTGTTGCCACGCCCCCTGGTTGCGCTTCTGATTCCCATCCTGTCTCCATGTCACGCTCCGACCCCCCCTTTGAAATTCATCTGCATGGTGAGGTTCTTCTACGTGCAGCGGTTCAATTCGAACAAATCCAGGAGGCGCTGCGACCGCTCTGGAAATACGCAGGCGCACGCTCGCTGGCCGATGGTGCCCGCAGTTCCTACGAGGACGAACCGGGTATCCGTTTCGATGCGTCCACGCACNNGAGTTTGACGACGAAGATGAAGATGATGATCCGGACGCTGAATCGCGCGATGATTTCATGATGTTGTTTGTCGGGCCCAATCCGGCCGCGATCATGCAGGTGCAGCGCGACCTGTTGGTGCAGGATCTGGTGGCATTGATGGAGCGCCATTTCGACGGTTCCGAGTTGTCCGGTGTGGTGGAAGAAGTCGACAAACTCTTTACCCAGCGTTTCGACGCCTTGGTCAGTTCACTGGAGATCGGCAAACCCCGGCGCGGGCCGGGCGGGGGCCACGGCGGGTCTGGACATGGTGGGGGGCGCAAGCCGCGTCATTTGCACTGATGTGCATCGGGAGACCTGCAAGCGCGCGGCGTTGATCAACCGTGAATGAACGGGGAACGCATTGCGCAAGAAGATCAGCGTCGATGAACTCGAGCCGGGCATGTTTCTGGATGAAATATGCGGCTCTTGGATTGCCAATCCGTTCTGGCGTTCCCGTTTTGTCATCTCCGATGACAAGGACATCGCGATGCTACGCTCCAGCAAGGTGCGCGAAGTCTGGATCAACGTACGCAGGGGAACCGACGTCTGGCCAGCAACCGAACGGGCGCCGCTGACACTGCTTTCGGACGATTCGCCGGCGCTGGCCCCGCTGTTGCCCCCGATGGCGGCGCGCAGACAAGTTCCGATCGCCGATGAACTGGCCCGGGCGCAGCAGATTTGTGCGGCCGGCAAGCAGGCCGTCATGTCGATGTTTCGCGAAGCGCGCATGGGCAATGCGATTGATGCCGCCAGTGTCAGCCAGCTGGTCGAGGAAATCTCGGATTCGGTGGCGCGCAATACGAGTGCCTTGATCAGCCTGGCGCGGCTCAAGACCGCGGATGACTACACCTACATGCATTCGGTCGCCGTGTGCGCAATGATGATCGCTTTGGCGCGCAAGCTTGGTCTGGATGAGGAGCAGGTGTGCTCGGCAGGAACTGCCGGTTTGCTGCACGACGTGGGCAAGATGCTGGTGCCAACCACCATCCTGAATAAGCCGGGCAAGTTGACCGACGCTGAATTTACGCTCATCAAGAGCCATCCGTCCAAGGGTCATGCCTTCCTGCTGGAGTCCGGAACCGTCGATCCAGTCGTGTTGGACGTCTGCCATCACCACCATGAGAAGGTCGATGGCTCCGGTTACCCCAAGGGCCTCATTGGCCCCGAGATCAGCCTGATGGCCAAGATGGGCGCGGTATGCGATGTGTATGACGCCATCACGTCGAACCGCCCGTACAAGGCGGGTTGGGACCCGTCGGAGTCATTGCGTAAGATGGGCTTGTGGGCCACTGCGCATTTCGACCTGGCGGTTTTCCAGGCGTTTGCCAAGACGCTGGGTATCTACCCGGTGGGCTCGCTGGTGCGGCTCAATTCAGGGCATGTCGGTGTCGTCAGCGAGCAGTCCGCGACGTCGCTGACGATGCCCATCGTGAAGCTGTTTCACGTGATTGCCACTGGCCAGCGGGTGCAGCCGTTTGTCATTGACCTGTCGCGCCCTGGCTGCGAAGAAGTGATCATTGCCCGGGAGGACCCGGTCAAGTGGAACTTTCCCGATCTCGACAATTTGTGGTTGGGTGACGTGGACTGAGCCGCCCACGCCACGCCAGGCGCGGAGCCACCGTTGCATAACCGCTGCGGGCGTGGGTTCTGGTTCAGCTACCCCGGGTGATCGGCGTCTCGACCGGTTTCGGGTTCGCCGCGTATTTGCCCAGTTCCATCTTCGCGATTGCGTTGCGGTGGACCTCGTCCGGACCGTCGGCAAACCGCAACGTGCGGCTATGGGCGTAGGCATATGCGAGAGGGAAATCATCGCACATGCCACCACCACCATGCACCTGCATCGCCCAGTCGATCACCTGGCAGGCCATGTTGGGCGCAACCACCTTGATCATCGCGATCTCGTTCTTGGCCACCTTGTTGCCGGCCACGTCCATCAGCCATGCCGTCTTGAGGGTGAGCAATCGAGCCATGTCGATCTTGCAGCGGGCTTCGGCGATTCGCTCGCGCGTGACCGACTGATCGGCCACGGTCTTGCCAAAGGCCACGCGGGACGACGCGCGTTTGCACATCAACTCCAGCGCGCGTTCGGCCAGACCGATGGTGCGCATGCAGTGGTGGATCCGTCCCGGGCCCAGGCGACCCTGGGCAATCTCGAAACCACGGCCTTCGCCGAGCAGGATGTTGGTCGCCGGTACCCGCACGTTCTCGAACACCATTTCGACGTGGCCGTGCGGCGCGTCGTCGTAACCCATCACATTGAGCGCGCGGATGATGCGCAGCCCTTTGGCGTCTGCCGGCACCAGGATCATGCTTTGCTGTGAGTGTCTGGCCGCGTTCGGATCGGTCTTGCCCATTGCGATGAAGATCGCGCAACGCGGGTCGCTGGCGCCGGAAATCCACCACTTGCGGCCGTTGATCACGTAGTCGTCGCCGTCGCGTTCGATACGGGTCGCTATATTGGTGGCGTCGCTCGATGCCACGTCCGGTTCGGTCATCGCAAAAGCCGAGCGAATCTTGCCTTCGAGCAACGGCTTGAGCCAGCGCGCCTTGTTTTCCTCGGAGCCATACCGGGCAATGGTTTCCATGTTGCCGGTATCGGGCGCCGAACAATTGAACACCTCACTGGCCCACGGCACGCGGCCCATGATCTCGGCCAGCGGCGCGTACTCCTGATTCGTCAAGCCGGCGCCGGAATAACCGGACGCTGACGCGCTGTCGACCGGCAGGAACAGGTTCCACAGTCCAGCTGACTGTGCTTTGGCTTTGAGTGCCTCGACTGTCTGCAGCGCCGTCCAGGGCTTGCCTGCCGCCCTGTTCCCATCGAGCTCGGCCTTGTATTCGGTTTCGGCCGGGTAGATGTAATCATCCATGAAACGCTGCAACTGCTGCTGCAGGTCCTTGGTGCGGGGGGAAAAGTCGAAATCCATGTGAACTCCTGTGGAAAAGAGAGGCGGCTGAGCCCGGAACCTTCCGGGTCGGGTCAGGCGCGTTGGGCAAACTTCCAGGCCATCTCGGCCAGAACACGCGCGTTCGCGCCGGAATCGGCGGCCTGGGCGCTGGACGCCGTGCCGGTTTCGGCCCGCTTGGCAATGCCTTGCAGGATAGCGGCGAGCCGGAACAGGTTGTAGGACAGATAGAAATTCCAGTCGGCCTTGAGCGCATCGGGGGTGGTCAGGCCCGTTCGTTCGCAATAGCGCCGGATGTAGGCGTCCTCGGTCGGAATGCCCAGGCTCTGGACATCGAGGCCCCCAATGCCGCGGAACGCGCCTGGAGGAATGTGCCAGGCCATGCAGTGGTAGCTGAAGTCGGCCAGTGGATGGCCCAGCGTGGACAACTCCCAGTCGAGCACGGCCAATACGCGGGGTTCGGTTGCGTGGAACATCAGGTTGTCCATCCGAAAGTCGCCATGCACGATGCGGGTGACGCCGGTGCCGCGGGCACTCTCGGGAATGTGATTGGGCAACCAGGCGATCAGTTTGTCCATCTCGGCAATCGGTTGCGTGATGGACGCCGCATATTGCTTGCTCCAGCGACCGATCTGGCGCTCGAAGTAGTTGCCGGGCTTGCCATAGTCCGCAAGTCCCCGTGCGGCCGGATCGACGGTGTGCAGTGCAGCGATGACGCGGTTCATCTCGTCATAGATCGCAGCACGCTCTGCCTTGGACATGCCGGGCAGGGCCTGGTCCCACAAGACGCGTCCCGGCACAAACTCCATCACGTAGAAGGCGCGGCCGATGACGGATTCGTCGTCGCACAGGCAAAACATGCGTGCCACCGGCACGTCTGTGCCGAACAAGGCGCCCATGACCTTGAATTCGCGCTCGATCGCGTGTGCCGACGGCAGCAACTTGGCTACCGGTCCGGGTTTCGAGCGCATGACGTATTGACACTGCGGCGTGATCAGCTTGTAGGTGGGGTTGGACTGGCCACCCTTGAACATTTCGACTGTCAACGGTCCCTTGAAACCATCGAGGTGCCGTGACAACCAGACCGATAACGCGGCGATGTCGACCTGGTGCTTGTCGCTGACGGGCTGGGTACCGATGAAATGGTCGAATTCACTCATGTCGTCAATGGCCTTGGTTTGGTCAGTCGGATTCGGCGATACGCATCAGCATCGCACTGTCGCGCACGATCAGACCGCCGGGTTCGATGCAGATACACAACTCGCGCTCCATCGTCTTGAGTTCCTGGTTGACGCGCTGGCGTGAGGCGCCCAGCAGTTGCGCCAGTTCTTCCTGCGCAAGATGCAGGCTGATGCGCATTTCCCGCGCGTTGTCCAGGCTGGCCACGCCATAACTGCGCACCAGGTGCAGCAGTTGCTTGGCCAGTCGGGCGCGTAGCGGCAAGGTGTTGAGATCCTCGACCAGACCGTACAACTGGCGGATACGCCGCGCCTGCAGTTGCAGCATCGCCTGGTACAACTCGACATGTTGCGACAGGATCTTCATCAGATCGGCGCGTGCCACGCACAACAAGGTGCATTCGCCATGCGCAAAGGCATCGTGGGTTCGGCGGTCCCCGTCGAAGATCGTCACATCGCCGAACCAGATACCGGGCTCGACATAGGTCAGCGTGATCTGCTTGCCCGAAAGTGAGGTCGAACTCACCCGCACCGCGCCCTTGGCGCAGGCCATCCATTCTTCGGGTTGGTCGCCGCGTGCGCAGATCAGCGCACCGTTGGCGAATCGTTTGACATAGGCACATCGCAGGATGTCGTGGCGCAATGAAGGTGACAAGGAACTGAACCAGCGACCGGAATTGATCGCTGCACGTTCGTCAATGGTAAGGATGGGCTCGTCCATGGGCTGTCCTTTTGGTGACTGTCAAACTGTGCGGCGCGCCGATCGCCGATTGACGTGCATCAAACCCTTGCGCGCCAGGACCTTCCTGGCAAGCGTGATTCAGGCTTCTTCGTGCAACAGGCTCAATCCAAGCGCACCGCGCCGGCGCAACCAGGGGCTCGGGCGATAACGAGGGTCACCATACACGGTCTGCATGTTGAACAAGACCTCCAGCACGTTGGCGGGGCCGTATCGGTTGCCCATCTCCAGCGGCCCGAGCGGGTAGGCCAGACCGAGTTTGACCGCCGTTTCGAGGTCCTGCGGCGAGCAGATTGCCTGCTGGCACATGTCGGCTGCGATATTGACGATCGTGGCCACGACGCGCTGAGTCACGAAACCACCGCTGTCGCGGATCACGCTGACGGCTTTGCCGTCACCTGCAAACAGCGCATGCGCGGCATCGCGCATATCACCCCGTGTGGCAGGATTGGTCGCCAACACCCGTCTGCGGGTCGTGCTGTCGTCGACCAGCATGTCGATGCCCACAGTGCGAGTGGGATCAAGCCGTTCGACCACGGCCATTGTGGTCACGTCGAAACCCAGGGGCGCAACCAGGATCAAGGCGACTGAAGAGGGGCTTTGCCCAGTCTCGATCTGCGCGCCCAGGTCCTTGAGCAGTTGCAACAGTTGCGGCTTGCGTGCGGCACGTGGGGAAACCCAGACCGGGGGCAGGGTAGCGACCTGCGGCACCGCCGGTTCAGGTGCTATCTCGGCCCGGCCGTCCGTGTAACGGTAAAACCCCCGGCCAGATTTGCGCCCCACGATGCCACCAGCCAACCGTTGCGCGGTGATGGCGCTGGGGCGGTAGCGTGGCTCGTCGTAATACTGCCGGTAGACCGATTCCATGACCGGGTGCGATACATCGAGCGCAGTCAAATCCATCAACTCGAATGGGCCGAGTTTGAACCCGACCTGGTCCTTCAGGATGCGGTCGATGGTGGCGAAGTCGGCGATGTTCTCGCTTGCAATACGCAAGGCCTCGGTGCCGTAGCCGCGGCCGGCGTGGTTCACGATGAACCCTGGCGTGTCCGATGCCTGCACCGGCGTATGGCCCATCTTGTGCACGAACTGCGTCAACTGGGCGCAGACCTGCGGATCGGTCTGCAATCCGGCGATAACCTCAACCACCTTCATCAGTGCAACCGGATTGAAGAAATGCAACCCGGCAACACGTTGTGGTCGTTGCAATCCGGCCGCGATCGCGGTAACCGACAACGACGAGGTGTTGGTGGCAAGAATGGCCGTTGCTGGCAGGATGCCCTCGAGCGCTGCAAACAGGCCCTTCTTGGCGTCGAGTCGCTCGACGATGGCCTCGATGACCAGATCACACGCGGCCAGACCGTCCAGGGAGGCGGCACAGCCCAGACGCTGCTTGCAGGCAGCTACTTCGGCCTCGTCCATACGCCCCTTCTCGCGCAATCGGTCCCATTGCGCGCAGATAACGGACTGGGCTTTCTCGCTGGCCTGTGGTTGGTTGTCGAACAAGAGGACCCGGCTGCCTGCCTGTGCCGCCATTTGCGCAATGCCGCGCCCCATGGCGCCTGTCCCTACGATGCCTGTGGTCTGAAAAGTAAAGGTCATGTGTTGGATTATTGATCGAAACAACATCCGAACCCGATGTTGGCTGCCGCGAACGGCTGTGTCCACAAACGGCCATGCGAGAATATTTCCAAGTCATGACACGTCTGAGACGTCGATTGCCACCCTTATTGCCATGCCAACAACAGACCAGGGTGGGTTGTGCGTTGCCGCACTGTTGCGTCAGGCACAATCGGCGCGAACCGTGCGATGTTGGCGGCTCGGAGTGTTGTGGTGGCGATTGCCTCCCCCGAAGCCGGGTTTCTTCCATTTGAGACTTTCGTTCCAGGCCGATGCCCATAGCCTCCTTCTTGTCAGTCTTGCCTCAACGGCTGCTTGTGTCGCTCGTGTTGCTGGCCAGTTTGCAGGTCCAGGCATTCACCTTGGGCCCTGTGCAAGGCGCCGTGCTGATCGGGCGGCCGCTCGATGTTGCAGTGCCCGTTCAACTTGATCCGAACGAGACAGTCACCAGCGACTGCTTTGAGGCGGACGTGTTTCATGGCGACACCCGCCAGGACCCGTCGGGCGTGTCGGTACGGCTCGAGCCGACGTCCTTGCCAATGACCACCCTGGTTCGCGTCACCTCCCGCAGTCGGGTCGACGAACCGATCGTCACGGTTTACCTGCGCGCGGGTTGCGCACAGATGGTCAGTCGCCGTTATTCATTGTTGGCCGACATCAGCAGCGAGCCGGCCGCACCGCTGGTGCCCCGGGTGGCAGTAGTTCCGCTGGTAGAGCCTTCGGCCGCATCGACTGCGCGTGCCGCCACAGCCGGCGCCGGTTCGGCCGCTCCAGTTTTGGCAACCAAGCCGCGGGCGGAGATAAACCCCCAGCCAAGCGCGCGGTCCCGTGGCAGGTCCGAAACGACCAGACGCACCAAGCCTGCGATATCAAAGCGCCAGGCGCCGGTGCGCCCGGTGCCGGCGGTGGTGGCCCCCCGCGCCCCGGCCCCGGCAACGGCGGGCGAATCGGTGCGTGCGCCGATGGTCCTGCCAGCCACTCGCGGTGCGGGTCAGTCGCGCCTCACGCTTGATCCATTGGAGATGTTGTCGGAACGGGTGGCAACACTGGAATCCAATGCCGCCGCTGCGCCAGCGCAGGTCAGCGAGCGTGACGCGCGCGAGGCAGAACGACTCGATCGCCTGGAGGCCAGCGTCAAATCGCTGCTGGCGCTGGCGGAGAAAAATGAGGCCAGCGTGCGGGATGTCCGCTCGCGGATCGACCAGGCACAAGCCGATCGCTGGGGGAACACGGTGACTACCCTCTTGTTAGGGTTGCTGCTGCTCAGCCTGCTGGCTATCGTCTACCTGTTGTTTCGCATGCGCCGCCCACAGGAGCCTGACGGCGGACGCTGGTTCGATGCCCGCCAGGCGCCCGATCCTGTGGCCCGACCAGCGCAATCGTCTTTGTCCGAGGCCGCTGTGGCGCCAGTTTCGTCACCGGCGCCGCTGCCCACGTCTACGTCATTGCAACCGGCAGACCGCCTGCCGATCGAACCCACCGAACCGGCGGTACAGCGCAGCGGCGTGCGCAATGATCGAGCCGGCAATGCCCAGGTCGACGTCAGCCTGGTCGAGATGAGCGAGTCGACGTTTGATCGCCTGATGCAGTCCGGCGCCGCCCACGATGCGGTGCGGCAAACGCGCGAGACCGTGCCGTTGATGCCGGCTGAAACAGTCCCTCCGGTTGCAAGCGCCCCAGCCGTACCACGAGCGCGTATCGACGCCAACGCGCTGATCGATATCCGCCAGCGTGCGGAGTTTTTTGTCACTTTGGGTCAGACCGACCAGGCCGTGCAGGTGCTGGAGGCGCAGATCGCCCAGGATGCGGCGTCGTGTCCGCAAATTTACCTGGATTTACTCCAACTGTTTCACGCGCTGGGGTTGAAGGCTGACTTCAACCAACTGAGCGAGGATTTCACGCAACTGTTCAACACCCACGTACCCGACTTCGCGCATTTCGATCAGGAAGGGCGATCACTCGAGGAGTACCCGGGAGCGGTTGACCGCCTGATTGCGGCATGGCCCAGACCCACGGTGCTCGATACCTTGGAGCAGTTGATTTATCGCAGCCAGGTGGGCGTTGCAGCGGACGCCCCGTTCGACCTGGCGGCATTGCGTGATCTGTTGCTGCTGCATGCAGTGGCGCAGTTGGTGCTGGGCGCTGCTGACGAAGGAGCAGGCAGTGCTGACGCATCGGCACCGCATGGGGCCGCGGAAATGGTTGGACAGGTCGATATCGACCTGTCCGAACCGTTACCTTCGCGCGATGCCTCTACACCGGTGAGGCCGCAGGACGGTGCAACGTCGTCCCTATCGGACAACGTGATCGTTACCGACGCCACGCCGTCTGGAAACCTGATCGATTTCGACCTGGGCGAGTTCGACGTCACCGGAAAGTCAGGCTCCCCGGGCGACTGAGGACGCTGGTAGCCGATCAGCGACGGACCTGCAGCGCGCCGGGGTTCACCATGTTGCTGGGCGTGCCGCGGATGAAGTTGATGACGTTGTCGAACGCTTCGCTGAACATGCGCTCGTAGTTTTCCTGCTCGACATAGCCAATATGCGGCGTGCAGATGCAGTTCTCGATGCGGAGCAGGGCGTGGCCCTGCAGGATAGGTTCGGCCTCGAAGACGTCGACGGCAGCCATGCCTGGCCTGCCACGATTCAATGCAGCGATCAGGGCATCGGGTTCGATCAACTCGGCACGTGAGGTGTTGACCAGCAAGGCAGTGGGCTTCATGCCCGAGAGGTCGTCGAGTCCGACCAAGCCATGGGTTTCCTCGTTCAGCCGCAGGTGCAGGCTGAGCACGTCGCTGTGTGCAAACAGCGCCTCCCGGCTCTGGGAAGTCGCAAATCCGTCCTTTGCGGCCTGGTCGAGGGAGCCGGCCCGACCCCAGACCAGTACTTGCATGCCGAAGGCCCTGCCATAACCCGCGACGAGTCTGCCAATCCTGCCGTAGCCCCAGATGCCGAGCGTCTTTCCGGCCAGCAAATTGCCGATACCGAAGTTGGGTGGCATTGACGCGGCCTTGAGCCCGGATTGCTGCCATGCGCCGTGTTTGAGATTGCCAATGTATTGGGGAAGCCGGCGCATGGCAGCCATGACCAGCGCCCAGGTCAGCTCGGCTGCGGCCAGCGGTGATCCCGAACCTTCTGCCACTGCAATACCGCGCTCGGTACAGGCCTGCACATCGACATGGCTGCCGATCCGTCCGGTCTGTACGATCAGTTTGAGTCGGGGAAGCTTTTCGATGATGGAGCGGGTCAGATGGGTGCGTTCGCGGATCAGCACAAGGATGTCCGCGTCCTTCAGGCGTACCGACAGTTGGCCCATGCCCTTGACGGTATTGGTGTAGACCTTGGCCGCGTAAGGCTCCAGTTTGCTTGCGCAGGCCAGCTTGCGCACGGCATCTTGGTAGTCGTCCAGAATCACGATATTCATGGCCGCATTGTGCCTTGCGGCACGGCATGGCCCGACCGCCGTGACGATCGCACCGCGCGGTGCCCAGTGACAAGCCGGCCGTGCGGTGCCGATTGCCTCCTCGGAGTAGCATTTGCCCTCCCTCAACAATCTGACAAGGAAACCCGATGTCCATTTCCATGCATTCGGCCAGCGTACCGATTTGCAGCACCATGCTGGCCAATCTCGGCCATTGCATCGACAAGGCCCAGGCGTTCGTGGAGGCCCGCAAATGTGAGCCGACTGCACTGACACAGTACCGCCTGGCACCGGACATGTTGCCTTTCACCCGTCAGGTGCTGCTCAAGGAGCGCATCAACAAGACGATCGCATTCATCGAGTCAGTGCCAGCCGACAAATTGATCGGCACCGAGGCCCGTGAAATCACCTTCCCGGTGGGCCGCGAGGCAACCCGCACGATGGCAGCGGAAGCCTACCTCAAGCACTGGATGTTGCCGAACCTGTTTTTTCACGTGACAACCGCCTATGCCATCTTGCGCCACAACGGCGTGGAACTGGGCAAGGGCGACTACCTGCTGGGCGCAGGCGCCTGAGAACACCGCGGCGCTGGCAGTGTGTCAAGCGCCCGGCTGCATCGCCGCTTCGCGCTCGACCATGCGATCGAGTTCGGCACAGACGTCGGCCATTCGGCCGGACATCAGGATACGACCAGCCAGCGCCGACGCCTGACCGACTTCGATCATGCGGATCACGCGCAAGGGCGATCGTGTCGCACGGTGCGTGGTTTGTACGGTTGCAGCAGGTGCAGTCGCAACGGCGCGCAGCGCAAGCGCCGACTGACGTAGCGGAAAAATTGGCTGATGGTGGGCTGACACCCTGGCGACTTGTCGGGGTGTCTTTCTGGCGATGTGGTGCAAATGTTGCATCCACCGACCCCAACAGGCCACCCATCGGGCTGGCGCAAGCAATTCCTGGTTCATGGCTTGGATCCCGGTGTGTGTTACATCAACATGGTGTTACGGATCAGTCCGACAGCGAGACCTTCGATTTCGAATGGCTCACCCGGTTCGACCACGATCGTCTGGTAGTCGGGATTCTCTGGATGCAACTCGATCAGATGTTTGTTGCGTTTGAAACGCTTGACAGTGACCTCATCGCCCAATCGCGCGACCACGATCTGGCCGTTTTTGGCGTCCTTGGTGGCTTGCACTGCGAGCAGGTCGCCATCCATGATGCCGGCGTCGCGCATCGACATGCCACGCACTTTGAGCAGATAGTCCGGACGACGCTGGAACAGGCTGTTTTCGACATAGTACGTCTGGTCGATGTGTTCCAGTGCCAACACCGGCGAACCGGCGGCAACCCGGCCGATCAGGGGCAAGGCAAGTTGCGCCAGGCCAGGCAGCGGCAAGGAGAACTGCTTGCCGCGTGACTACACCTTTGCGGGCCAGCGCCTGCAGGTGTTCTTCAGCGGCGTTGGCCGAGCGAAAGCCCAGTTCGGTTGCGATCTCGGCGCGGGTGGGCGGAGCGCCCGTGCGGGCGATGGCACTTTGAATCAGGTCCAGAATCTGTTGCTGGCGGGCAGTAAGCTTCACCTGGAATTGCGGCGTATCCATCGTGGTCACTCCTGTTGGGTTTGGTGGTCGGATACTGTTTTAATACACAGTAACTGTATTTTTGATCAGTTTTTTGGAATTTGCAAGCCATGACGCCATCTTTCGAGAAAAAAATCGTGGTGCTTGGCACTGGCGGCACCATCGCCGGCCTTGCCGAGGACGCGCATGACACGGTTGCCTACCGCGCAGGGCAGGTCGGCATCGGGCAATTGCTGCAGGCAGCGCAGCAGCGTGGCCTGCCTGGAATTGGCTTGTTGGCCGAGCAGGTGGTGCAAATCGACAGCAAGGACATGTCCGTGCAAGCATGGTCGACGCTGGCATTGCGTTGCCGTTTCTGGCTCGACGACCCGTCGGTGACAGGGCTCGTCGTCACGCACGGCACCGACACCATGGAGGAGACCGCCTTTTTCCTGCACTGCGTTTTGCACCATGCGGGGGGCTGCAACAAGCCGTTGGTCCTGACCGGTGCCATGCGCCCGTCGTCTGCGCTGGCGCCGGACGGCCCGCAGAACCTGCGCGATGCATTGACGGTTGCCGCAGACCAACGCGTGCCCGGCGTGTGGATCGTCTTTGCTGGCTTGTTGCACGCTGCGCGTGATGTGGTCAAGGTGCATCCGTACCGGCTCGACGCGTTTTCCAGTGCGCTGGCCGGGCCGGTCGGCGCCGTGGAGGAGGGCCGCCTGCGTCTGTTCCATGGGGTACCTGCCGTCCCGGATGACCACGGGCAACCTGATGGGTCACTGCATCCTGGCTGGCAGGCCTGGCGTTTGTGGATGCAGCCCGAGACGGTCTGGCCGCGGGTCGAGATCGTGACCAGCCATGCGACCGCGGACGGTCAACTGATTGATGCACTTGTATCGGGCGCGCAGGCCCAGGGGCGACCGGTGCGTGGCATCGTGGTGGCCGGCAGCGGCAATGGCACCGTACACCAGTCGCTGGAGCTTGGCCTGATGCGTGCGCAGTCCGACGGGATCGTGGTGCGACGCGCCAGTCGGTGCACCGGGAGCAGCATGGTGGCCAACCCTGCCGCGGATTTACCCGATGCTGGCGGCTTGTCGCCCGTCAAGGCGCGGATCGCGCTGATACTCGAATTGCTCGCCGCAGATGCGGTCAGCGGCTGAGGTGATGGCCCGTCAGCG
>CAJDWO010000084.1_pt1 | contig 15290 bp, 10 predicted proteins | sample 7391601 | NCBI WGS metagenome assembly CAJDWO01 (sample SAMEA7055735, study PRJEB34461) | soil metagenome | biome: terrestrial ecosystem; feature: Peninsula; material: soil | place: Antarctica | collected 2016 | reverse complement strand
CAGCCGGCGCCGGAGCTCGATCACCGCGCTGTCCACCGCGGTCACAACCGGCAGCCCGGTGCGTTCGGAGACCAGCTTGCGCGCGCGGGCCATGCTGAATTGGGCCAGGGCGATGACCGCACATCCCTGATTGACCAGCCGCTCGGCGGCGGACGCGACCAGCGTATCGTGGCGTGCCGTGTCTCCGGCATTGAGTGCGGTCATCGCGTCTTCCACCAGTTCGCATGTCAGCTCCGCGCCGGCAGGAAACTCCCCCGGCATCGACTCCAGTGTGGGTGCGAAGCTGGCGATCAGACCGATCCGGCAACCCAGGCTTGCGGCCTGCGCGATCATGGCCTCGTTGGGCTTGAGGACAGGCACCGCCGGATGACGCCGGGCGACGGCCTCGATGCAGGGGCCGAATGCGGAGCAGGTGAACAGGATCGCAGCGCTGCCGCAGTCCAGCGCGTATTGGGCCAGTCGTTCGAAGCGCTCGTGCATTGCCGCATCCAGCCCCCGTTCACTGGTAGTCAGATCGCTGGAGAGGCTGTCGTCGAGCAGGTTCATGCGCATGGCCTGTGGCCAGTCGCGCGCCAATGCATCGTTGATTGGCGCCACAGAATGCGCCAGCGCGTGGATCAAGGCAATGCGGGTCATGTAGTAGCGTGCGTGCTGCGCACTGCGGCATTTGCCTTGGGAACGGCCCGGCGGATCATGCGGCGCGCGCGACCAGGGGCGCAGGTCGTTCCCGTTTCAGCCGGCCCCATTGCAACATCATCACCCCAGCCAGCAGCAGCAAGGCCGGGATGAACATCCATTCCTTCGCCGGGCGGGTGGTGTTGACTTCGACATGGGTGATGTCGTAACCTTGTTCGATGCCGAGTTTTTCCGCCTTGGAGCCGAACTGCACCATCGCCACCTGCAGCTTGTCGCCCAGGGGCATCAGCTGCAGACCGATTGCCTTGAGCCGCTGCGCTGCGGTTCCCGGCGCGCCCAGTGGCAACAACACGCCTTTCTTGATCTCCTTGCCATCGAGATTGGTGCCTTGGATCCAGATGCGTTGGCGCGCGTCGGCGGGGGCCTCGGCGATCATCTCGTTGAGTGTCGTGGCCGGACGCATCTCATGTTCGGGATAGACCATGTCCCACCAGTAGCCCGGGCGAAACAGGGTGAAGGTCACCAGCAGCAGCGCGACGGTTTCGAACCAGCGGGAACGCACCAGGAAATAACGCTGCGTCGCCGCCGCAAATATCAGCATCGCGATCGTTGCGCTGACGACCGTCAACACCAGATGCAACGCGCTGTCGATCCCGATCAACAGCAGCTGGGTGTTGAAGATGAACAAGAAAGGCAAGATGGCCGTGCGCATGCTGTAGAAAAACGCCGTGATACCGGTCTTGATCGGGTCGGTGCGGGCGATCGCAGCCGCGGCGAACGAGGCCAGACCCACCGGGGGTGTCACATCGGCCATCAGCCCGAAATAGAACACGAACATGTGCACTGCGATCAAAGGCACCAGCAAGCCGTTTTGCGCGCCGAGTTCGACCACCACCGGAGCCATCAGTGTCGACACGACGATGTAGTTGGCGGTGGTCGGCAGACCCATGCCCAGCACCAGACTGACCACCGCGACCAGAATCAGCATGATCATCAGGTTGCCGCCCGAGAGCAGTTCGACCAGTTCGGTCATGACCAGGCCGATGCCGGTCAACGATACGGTGCCAACGATGATGCCGGCAGCGGCGGTGGCCACACCGATGCCGATCATGTTGCGCGCGCCTGACTCCAACCCACTGACCAGATCGATGAAGCCCTGGAATAACGACACCTTCAGGTTGCCGTAGCCGCGCAGGAGACCCATTATCGGGCGCTGCGTGAGCATCACGAAGATCATGAAGGTGGTGGCCCAGAATGCCGATAATCCGGGCGACATCTGCTCGACCATCAGACACCAGATCAGCACCACGACCGAGAGCAGGTAGTGCATACCCGACTTGAGTGTGGGTGCAGTCTCGGGTAGTTCGAACACCGGAGCGTCAGGATCGTCAAGTTCGAGTTCGGGTTGACGCGACCCGATCCACAACAGCGCCAGGTAGGCGGCCAGCACGCCCGCCCCGATGATGTAGATGGCCGCGGCACCGGCGACGTCCTTGATCCAGCCGATTCCGTAATAGACGATGCCCGAGAGCACGACGAAGCCGGCCACGGTCATGAGCAGCGAGGTCATGCGCTGGCCGGCTGTCGCATTGCCGCGCCGGGGCAGGCCTTCCAAGTTGGCCTTGAGTGCCTCCAGGTGCACGATGTAGAACAAGGCGACGTACGAGATGATGGCCGGCAGGAAAGCGTGCTTGATCACCTCGGTGTAGGGGATGCCGACGTATTCGACCATCAGGAACGCTGCCGCGCCCATCACCGGTGGCATCAGTTGGCCGTTGACCGAACTCGACACTTCGACGGCGGCGGCCTGATCGGGTCGGTAGCCGACCCGCTTCATCAGCGGGATCGTGAAGGTGCCGGTGGTCACAACGTTGGCGATCGACGAACCCGAGATGATGCCGGTGGCGGCGGAAGATACCACGGCCGCCTTGGCGGGGCCGCCCCGCATGTGGCCGAGCAGCGCGAATGCGCTCTTGATGAAGTAGTTGCCGGCGCCAGCCCGGTCGAGCAAGGAACCGAACAACACGAACAGGAAAATAAACCCGCTCGACACACCTAGGGCCACGCCGAAAACCCCCTCGGTGGTCAGCCATTGGTGCGACATAACTCGAGACACCGAGGCACCCTTGTGGGCGATCATGTCCGGCATGTAGGGCCCGGCAAAGGTGTAGCCCAGGAAGACAAGCGCAACGATCACCATCGGCAGACCGAGCGCACGACGGGTCGCCTCGAGCAGCAACACGATACCGATCACGGCGACCACCAGGTCGGTCTGTGTAGGCTGGCCCGGCCTGGTTGACAACTCACGATAGAACAGGAACAGATAGGCGGCGCAAAAGGCGCCTACCAGGGCAAACGCCCAGTCCCACAGCGGAACGCGATCACGCCGGGAACCCGCGAACGCCGGATAAGCCAGATAGGAAAGGAACACCGCGAACGCCAAGTGAATCGAACGCGACTCGGTATCGTTGAAAACACCGATTCCGAAGGTAAACGGCAACGGTGATGCAATCCAGAGCTGGAACAGGCTCCAGGCGAGCGCCACACCCAGCAGCAACTTCCTGATGGCGGGCGAGGGATTGCGACCCCCGGTGTCGGAGTCGGCCATCAGCTGCTTCACGTCGATGGCGGCGTCATTGTTGTTCTTGTCGTTTGATGCCATACACGAATCCGGTGGTTAGGATGAGAAATGGTGCCTGTGGCGTAGTATCAAAAAAGGCCTGTTCGCCCGGCGCTGAACCAGTCCGGATGAACAGGCCCCGAGCCCTGTTGTGACAGGACGGGGTCGATCGGGTGGATTACATCCAGCCCTTTTCTTTATAGTATTTGGCGGCGCCCGGATGCATCGGTGCAGAATTGCCGTTCTTGATCATGTCTTTCGGATCGAGATGGGCGAATGCCGGGTGCAGCTTCTTGAAGTCGTCGAAGTTGTCGAACATCGCCTTGACCAGTTGGTACACGGTTTCGTCAGGTACCTTGGACGAGGTGACGAAGGTCGCCAGCACGCCGTAGGTGGGTGTCGGGTCGGGGTTGCCGGCATACAGACCACCAGGGATATTGACCTTGGCGTAATACGGGGCACCGGCGACCAGCTTGTCGATGGCCGGTCCGGTCAGCGGCACGAGTTTGGCGCCACAGGTCGTGATCGGGTCCTGGATGTTGGCGGCCGGGTGGCCCACGCCGTAGAAGAAACCGTCGATCTTGTTGTCACACAAGGCCGCGCCGTGTTCATCGGCCTTGAGCTCGGAAGCCAGTGAGAAGTCACTGGTTGTCATGCCCAGGGCGGTGAGCAATTCTTCCATGGACGCGCGGGTGCCGGAGCCGGGGTTGCCGATGTTGAATCGTTTGCCTTTGAAGTCCTCGAACTTCTTGATATTGGCTTCCTTGCGTGCGACCACGGTCATCGGCTCGGGGTGCACCGAGAACACCGAGCGCAATTCCGTGAACGGACCGTCCTTGGCGAACTGCTTCTCACCCTTGGTCGCGTTGTACTGGACGTCGGACTGGGCCACACCGAAATCAAGTTCGCCGGCCTTGATCGTGTTGACGTTGAACACCGAACCGCCAGTCGACTCGACCGAGCAACGGATGCCGTGCTTGGCGCGATCCTTGTTCATCAAGCGGCAGATCGCGCCGCCAGCGGCGTAATAGACACCGGTGACACCGCCGGTACCGATGGTGACGAATTTCTGCTGTGCGACAGCGGGTGCGCTGGCCATGCCTGCAGCCAAAGCGGCAGCGATAGCCAGACTCTTCAAAATAGGTAAATGGGACATGCGGCTTTTCCTCTCTTCATAAAAACAGGTTGAATTGACGTCACTGCGAATGGTGGTGCAACCGGCTCACGCCAGTGTCTCAACAGTTGCAACTGCTGCATCGATGGCGACGCCCAGACGCTCGACGATCTGCAAGAGATCGTTTTCGCTGGCAATAAATGGCGGCGCTAATAATACGTGGTCACCATACCATCCATCAACGGTGCCTCCCATCGGGTAAACCATCAATCCGCGGGAAAACCCTTGTTTTTTGATCTGCGCATGTAGCTTCAATTTCGGATCGAACGGCTTTTTGTCCGCGCGATTCTGCACCATTTCGACGCCCCAGAAAAATCCGCGGCCGCGGATGTCGCCGACGTGCGGATGGTCGGCAAAGCGATCGCGCAACATGCGCTCGAACACCACACCGTTTTGCGTCACCCGGGTCAGCAGGTCATCGCGCTCGATCACACGTTGTACCGCCAGCGCGGCGGCACAGGCTACCGCATGGCCGAGGTAGGTATGCCCATGCTGGAAAAATCCGCTGCCCGAGGACATTGCCTGCACGATTGCTTTCTGGGCCAACACCGCGCCGATGGGTTGGTAACCACCACCCAGGCCCTTGGCAATCGCCAGCAGGTCGGGAACGACGCCTTCCTGTTCGCAGGCGTGCAGGCTGCCGGTACGCCCCATGCCACACATCACTTCGTCAAGGATCAGCAATACGCCGTGCCGATCGCAGACCTCGCGTACCGCCTTGAAGTAACCCGGCACTGGCACCAATACACCGGCAGTGGCGCCGCCGATGGTTTCGGCCACGAACGCAATCACCTGGTCAGATCCCAGCGCCTGGATGGTTTCGTCCAGTTCGCGCGCCAGTCGCTGCCCGTACTGCTCGGGTGTTTCATCGCCATGTTGTTCACGGTACGGGTAACACGGTGCGATGTGGGTGACCGGTATCAGAATGGGTGCGAACGGCTCGCGGCGCCAGCGGTTGCCACCCACGGCCAATGCGCCCAGCGTGTTGCCGTGGTAACTCTGGCGCCGCGCAATGAAATGGCGCCGTTGCGGTTGGCCGATCTCAACGAAATACTGGCGAGCCATCTTCATCGCGGCTTCCATTGCCTCGGAGCCGCCGCTGACGAAATAGACATGGCTCATGCCCGCTGGCGCCTTGGCGATCAGCTGTGAGGCCAGTTCCTCGGCCACCTGCGTGGTGAAGAAGCTGGTATGGGCGTACGCGAGCTTGTCAATCTGCGCATGCATGGCCGCGAGCACGTCGGGATGACCATGTCCGAGACAGGATACGGCGGCGCCACCCGACGCATCGATGTAGCTGTTCCCGTCGGCATCAAATAGATTCAGTCCCTGGCCGCCCACGGCAACCGGGGGCTTTTTGTGCAGGTGTCGGTGAAAAACGTGGGTGTCGGGTGTCATGGACATGGCGGTTCCTGGAATAATTCAGCGATGAGTTTATGGGCGAGTTTACGGAATGGTGAACAGGAACAGGCCGATACCCACGGTTGCTTCGGAACTATTGAACCCCAGGCGGCTCCATACCGGTGGTATGCGGTTGCGGGACCATTTGCCTGGTTGCGTGGGGCGTACAGTTTCAGCAAGTCCCCAACTCACCCAATCAGGAGATTCCCCGATGTCCAATCAACCTATCCGTTTCGCTGACCCTCACTTGAACAGTCTTTTGCCCCCGGTGCAATCGAGTCGTCGGGGTTTCATCGCCGCGGCATCGGTCGCAGGGTTTGCGCTCGCCACTGGCCCTGTCAACGCGCAATCGGTGATCCGTACCACCGCTGACGGCCTTGACGCCGGCGACCTGACTGTGCCGGTCGATGGCGGCAACATGCCGGTGTATATGGCAGCACCTTCGAAGCCGGGCAAATACCCGGTCGTGATCGTTGTGCCGGAAATTTTCGGTCTGCATGAATATCAGAAGGACATCTGCCGCCGCCTGGCCAAACTCGGTTATGTCGGTGTCTCGCTGGACCCGTATTTCCGCTCCGGCGACCTGAGCAAGATGTCCGATATCGGCGCTGTCGTGGCAGTGGCCAACAAACTCGCCGATCCGGTGATGCTGGCCGATCTCGATGCGCTGGTGGCGTTTGTCGAAAAACAGCCCAAGGCCGACGCGCGCAAGATCGGCATCACCGGCATGTGCCGGGGGGGACGTACGGTCTGGATGTACTGCGCGCACAGCAAGAAGATCAAGGCCGGTGTGTCCTGGTACGGTGGCCTGAACCCGGTGCCGGGTTCGATGCCGCAGACGCCGCACGACGTGGCGGCCAACCTGCACGCGCCGGTGCTGGGTCTGTATGGCGGCGCCGATTCGGGCATTCCGGTGTCGGAGGTCGCACGCTTGCAAGAGGTGCTCAAGTCCGGCAACAAAAATGCGCGCGCCAGCCGATTCGTGTTGTACCCCGGCGCCGGCCACGCGTTTCACGCCGACTACCGTCCCAGCTACCGCAAGGAAGCCGCCGAGGATGGCTGGCAGCAGATGCTGGCCTGGTTCAAGGCACACGGGGTCGCCTGAGGCGCGGCTGGTCATGTGCCGGCACGTTGGCGCGCGTGATGCGCGCCACGTTGGCCGCTCTCCCTTGCCATAGTCATTTGCAAGCGCGCGCGCCTGGTGCAGGCCGACAACCGCGCGTCCTTTTTTCGGTTGTCTGGGTCGCTGCGATCAGGTTGCGGGCACCGCCTCCGCAACTCTTGTACCTGCCCCGTTGATTCGCCGGGGCTTCACGCGCCAGACGCAGCCGCGTGACTTCATTTTGCGGGTCGATTTGGGTGGTTCGAAAATGGCTGAATATCTGAGTCCGCAGCAGGAGCAGGTGGTTGCGCGTCTGCTTGAGTCGCATATGGCGCGAACCGAGTGGCCGACCTGGCTGCTGATCCCGGTGGTTTATGGAGCCTGGTTTGCGACGCTGGCCTGTTCGCAGCGCCTGGGCCTGCTGGCCACCACGGTCTTGCTGATTCTCCTGTGTGCCTGGTATATGTCCTTGCAGCACGAACTGGTGCACGGCCACCCGACGCGCCACCGCTGGTTCAACAAGGCGCTGGGTTTTGCGCCTTTGGCGGTCTGGTTCCCTTACACGCTGTATATGGAAAGCCACCTGCGCCATCACAACGACGCCCACCTCACCTTGCCCGATGTCGATCCCGAAACCCACTATGTCTCGGACGCGGTCTGGCAACGCAGCGGACGGTTGATGCGCGCGCTGTTCGTGCACCGCAAGCGTTTCTGGGGCCGCTGCGTGTTCGGCCCGGCGATGGCCATCGGCGCGGTGGTGCATCAGGCGATCGAGCAGGTGCGGAGCGGCAATTTCCGATACCTGCGGATGTGGGCCGTGCATATCGCGATGCTGGTCATCATGCTGGCTGCGATCGAACGCTACACGATCATCCCGGCCTGGTATTACCTGCTGGTGGTGGCTTATCCGGGTTTGTCGTTGGCCATGGTCCGCTCGTATTACGAACATCGGGCCGCCGACGATTGCAAGCACCGCATCGCGATCAACGAGGCATCCTGGCCGATGCGGCTGCTCTATCTGAACAACAACTACCACCTGGTGCACCACGACCTGCCGTTGCTGCCCTGGTATCTGCTGGCCAAGGTGTACAAGGCCGACCGGGACGCCTACATCGCACGCTGCGGCGGTTTCCGGATTGGCGGATATACCGAATTGATCCGCCGTTTCGGGCTGACGCCGGTGGATGCGCCAGTGCATCCTTTGGCGCAGGATCGCAAGGTTTGACCGACGCACTGCGTTCCTGGCGCCTGGCGCTGCCGATGTACAACGTCACACCGGCACTGGCTGCGGCGTGGGATGCGTTGTTGGCCGCCGTCATCGCGGGTTTGCGTCGGCGCGGCTGGGCCGACACCATGCAGGTTGTGGCGCCTGCGGGCGACTTGATGGCCTGGTGGCGCGCACCAGATATGCTGTTGTCGCAAACCTGTGGTTATCCACTGGTGACGGAGCTGCAATCGGACGTGCAGGTGCTGGCGGCTGCGGAGTTTGATCTGCCCGGTTGTGCGGGCAGCAATTACCGCAGCATGGTGCTGGTGCCTGAGTCAGGAGTCCGTTCGCTCGCCGCATTACGCGGCTCGGTGGCCGTGATCAACCAGTGGCATTCGCACAGCGGCATGAATGCCCTGCGCCATACGGTCGCGCCGCTGGCGCAGGACGGTCGGTTCTTCTCGCGCGTGCGGGTGTCGGGCAGCCATATGCAGAGCATCGCGATGCTGCAAAGCGGACAGGCCGACGTGGCTGCGGTCGATTGTGTGACCTACGGGCTTGCCAAACGCGCAGCTCCTGCGCTGGTCGCGGGGGTGCGGGTGCTGCACGACACAGCGCCCGCTCCGGGCTTGCCACTGATCGCGGCACGCACCTTGAGTGACGATCAGTCGCAGGCACTGCGTGCAGTATTGCTGGAGCTGCACGAACACGTGCCAGATGTCTTTCGCGCATTGTCGATCCGGCGACTGTGTGCCATGCAACCGGCCGATTACGCACCGATCCGGCAGCAGGCCGAGCAAGCGGCGCGACTCGGATATCAAGCACTCAATTGAACCTGCAAACGGCAGTTGAACGATCCTCAGCGGTGAGTCTCATCGTTCCCAAAATTGACAGTGATCAAGCACACTGTCAGCGGCAATCAGGCGGTCATCTGTCGTTTGCAGTTTGAAGCAGCTGAAGGCGCCGTGACCTTGATCGAAGGGTCGCTGTGTGTCTACGCAAACGGATCAATATGTATGTTCATCTGCAAAGTTGTTTGCGACGCTGATTATCGGCATGGCGACGAACCTGGTTCGGTCAATTCAACTAATTGTTCCGCTGACCCACCGATCATGCGTTCACTAAGGGATTGTCTGTATCCACTAATCCGCATCCAGTGGTTACGATGGTTGCGGCTTTCCATTCCAGCGCTCGCTGGCCCGCGCTTGTCGTTTATGCGGCAGATGCACCGGAAACTACTTTACCGACCCTCAAGGAGAATCGACTATGGCCATGATGGATACAACAACCGAACCCAGAATTATTCTGGACCGGCGTCAACTGATCGGCGGGGCGTCCGCGATCGGCCTGGGTGCAGCTTTCGCCAGCATGCCGGCGATGGCGCAAGGCACGCCGAAAAAAGGTGGCACCTTGCGCCTGGGCATGGAAGGGGGTTCTGCATCGGATAGCCTGGACCCGCGTACCTATGCCGACTCCATCATGATCGGCACCAGCCTGATGATCTGGAACTATTTGGTGGAAATCGATTTGAAAGGCAACGCCACACCGGAACTGGCCGAGAGCTGGGAGTCCAAGCCCGGTGCGGTGGAATGGATCTTCAACATCCGCAAGGGCATCACCTTCGGTTCAGGCAAGACGCTGGACGCGGACGACGTGATCTACTCGATCAACCTGCACCGCGGCGAGACCAAGTCGCCGGCCAAGGGTCTGCTGGAGGCTGTCAAGGACATCACCAAACTCTCTCCGAACCAAATCCAGATCACGTTGTCGGCCGGCAATGCCGACTTGCCATTCATCCTGTCGGATTACCACATGGTCATCGTGCCCAACGGCATGACCGACTTTTCCAAGGCCGACGGTACGGGTGCGTTCACGCTGACGGAGTGGAACCCGGGCGTGCGGATTGTGGCCAAGCGCAAGCCTGGCACCTACTGGAAGCCCGGTCGCGGCAACTTCGACATGGTGGAATTGCGCTACATCGGTGACGCCGCCGTGCGCACACAGGCGCTGGTCACCAACCAGGTCGACGCGATCAACCGGGTAGACCCAAAGACTGTCGCTTTGCTGTCCAAGAACAAGAAGCTCAATATCGTGCGCTCCAGGGGCGCGGGTAATCGGTGGTGCTTCGTGGCACATACCGATACCAATCCATATACGAGCCGTGACGTGATGCTGGGCCTGAAATACGGCGTCGACCGCGAGAAGATCATTAATAACGTGTTCTCGGGTTATGCCAGCGTGGGCAACGACCAGACCGTCGGCCCGGCGAACAAGTACTTCAACAAGTCGCTCAAGCCCAAAGCGTACGATCCGGACAAGGCAGCTTTCCATTTCAAGAAGGCCGGCATGAGCGGGCCGTTCGAGTTGCAGGTTTCCGAAGGTGCGTTTACCGGCGCGACCGACTCGGCCGTCATCTTCCAGGAGTCGTTGAAAAAAGCCAAGGCCAACCTGGATGTCAAGCGCGTGTCGGGCGACGGCTACTGGGACAACGTCTGGCTCAAGGTGCCGTTTTGCGCGGTTTACTGGGCCAATCGTCCGACCGCCGACCTGCAGTTGTCGCAGACGTTCGTCACTGGTCAGGTGTGGAACGACACCCACTATTCGAACCCCAAGTTCGACCAGCTGCTCGTGGATGCCCGGGTCGAACTCGATGACGCCAAACGGCAGGAGATGTACTCCGAGTGCCAGCAACTGTTGTCGGACGAAGCCGGCATGGTCTGCTTTGCGTTCGGCGACGGGCTCGATGCCGGCAGCACCAGGCTGCAAGGCCTGGAGGCGCATCCGCGTTACGATTTGAGTGACGAGAGAATCGCCGAAAAGGGCTGGTTCGCCTGATCGTGCGCGCGCGGACCCGACCCCCAATGCGCATGGGTTTGCCGGGTCCGACCTCACACAAACAAGCGCGCTTGCGCTGGGGCCACGCACGGACCTGGCAAGCGCGCTTTTTTGTGGGAGTCATCCATGATGACCTGCCGGTTCGGATGTCGCACATCGATCTGGCTCCATAAAAAGGCCAAGGCATGCTCAAACTCATCATCAACCGACTTGGACAAGGGGTGGTTACGCTGTTTGCGGTATCCGTCCTGATTTTCATCTGCACGCAGATTCTTCCCGGCGACGTCGCGGCTGCAGTGCTGGGGCAAGGCGCAACACCCGAGGCCCTGGAGGCGTTTCGCAAGGAACTGGGTCTGAACCAACCCGCCTATGTGCGGTATTTCAACTGGTTTTGGGGTGCTGTACGGGGTGATCTCGGCGTGTCGATGACCAACCAGCGGGTCATCATCGACGAGCTGTTGCCCAGACTGCGCAACACCCTGTTCCTGGCAGGATATGCGGCACTGATCGCGATTCCGCTATCGGTCGGGTTGGGTGTGCTGGCCGCGATCAATGAAGGCAAGTTGGTCGACAAGGCTTCGAACATCCTCACCTTGATCACCATCTCGATACCGGAATTTTTCATCGGTTACCTGCTGATCATCTTTTTTGTCGTCAAACTGGGATGGTTTCCGTCACTCGCAACCGTGTTTCCCGGTATCAGCTTTGGGGAGAGGGTGTACATCACGACCCTGCCCGCCGTTGCCTTGACGCTGCTGGTGGCCGCGCACATGTTGCGTATGACACGCAGCTCGGTGTTGTCGGTGATGTCCAGCGCGTATATCGAGATGGCTTTTCTCAAGGGTGCCAAACGCACCCGCGTGATTTCACGCCATGCCTTGCCCAATGCAGCAGCTCCGATCATCACCGTCATCGCGCTGAATCTGGCCTATCTGGTCGTGGGCGTGGTGGTGCTGGAGGCGGTGTTTGTCTATCCCGGTATCGGACAACTGATGGTCGATGCGGTATCCAAGCGCGATGTGCCGGTGATCCAGGCCTGCGGTCTGGTGTTTGCCTTGGTGTTCGTGCTGCTCAACACGCTGGCGGACGTGGCCATCATCCTGGTCAACCCGCGGCTGCGTCACAAGCGTTGAAGACGGAGACGAACAATGAGAATCCTTGGACATAAGCCGACCGTCACCGCCTGGATCGGCATGGTCATCATCATTGTGAATCTGCTGGTCGCGATTTTCGGCCCGGCGTTTGCACCGTACTCCGAATCGCAAACCGTCGGCTCCACCTGGGATGAGCCCAGCATTCAGATGCTGCTGGGCGCCGACCAGATCGGGCGCGATATGCTGACGCGGCTGATCTATGGCGCCCGCATGACGATCGGCGTTGCGCTGGCCACCACGATGCTGTCGTTTTTCATCGGCATCACGATGGGTTTCACCGCAGCGGTGCTCGGCGGCTGGGTCGACACCGTGATCTCGCGCCTGGTCGATGTGGTCCTGTCAATCCCGCTGCTGATCCTGGCCCTGATCATCCTGGGTGTCTTCGGTTCGTCGATTCCGGTGCTGATCATCACGATCGCGGTGCTCGACTCGACCCGGGTGTTCCGGTTGTCGCGCGCGTTGGGCATGGACCTGACGGTGCTCGAATATGTCGAGGCCGCGCGCTTACGCGGCGAAGGAATCTGGTGGATCATCCGTCGCGAGATATTGCCCAACGCGATGGCGCCGTTGATGTCCGAGTTCGGATTGCGCTTTTGTTTCAACTTCTTGTTTATCGCAGCCCTGTCCTTTCTCGGACTGGGCATTCAGCCGCCGTTCGCCGACTGGGGCGGCATGGTGCGCGAGAACTCCGCCGCGATCAATTTCGGCATGCTGGCGCCGATCTGGCCCGCGCTCGCCATCACCATCCTGACGGTCGGGGTCAACATGGTTGTCGACTGGCTGCTGTCGGTCGAAGCCCGCCCCTCGGGCGCTCAGGCGGAAATGTGAGGTCCAGACATGATTGACAAGGTTGACAAAAAGGTAATCCTGCAGATCAAGGGTCTGCGCCTCGAAGCCGTGCGCGGAGATACCGTCATCGTCGATAACATCGACGTGACATTGCATGCCGGCGAGGTACTGGGACTGATCGGCGAAAGCGGCGCCGGCAAGTCGACCATCGGACTGGCCGCGATGTCTTATGCGCGTCCCGGTGTGCATATCGCAGGCGGCTCCATCGAGATCGACGGCGTGAATATCCAGGCGCTGAATGCGGCCGGGCGCCGCGCCGTTCGCGGCAAGCGCATCGCCTATGTCGCGCAGTCGGCCTCGTCGGCATTCAACCCGGCCCACACCATCATGGACCAGGTCTGCGAGGCGCCGACGATCCACGGCATCATGTCCCGTAAGGAAGCGGAGGCATGGGCGCGCGAGTTGTTCAAGTCGCTTGACCTGCCAGACCACGAGACGTTTGGTGACCGGTATCCGCACCAGGCCTCGGGTGGCCAGTTGCAGCGCGCCATGGCCGCGATGGCGATGTCATGCCGGCCCGACATCCTGGTGCTGGACGAACCCACCACCGCGCTCGACGTGACGACCCAGATCGAGGTGCTGATTCTGCTCAAGTCGCTGATCCGGGAGTACGGCTCGGCGGCTTTGTATATCACGCACGACCTGGCTGTGGTGGCGCAAGTGGCTGATCGCATCAAGGTGCTGCGCCATGGCAAGGAGGTCGAGGAGGGCACCGTCGACCAGGTGCTGCAAGCGCCGAAGCAGGAATACACCAAAGAACTGGTGGCGGTGCGCGGCGCCGCCGCCAGCGAACGCGCGGTGCAGTCCTCTGTCACCTCCGAGGTGATCCTGGAAGTGAAACAGATCTATGCCGCCTATGGCAGCTTCAAGGTGGTGAACGATGTGAGTCTGGATGTGCGCAAGGGTGAGACCGTTGCGGTGGTAGGCGAGTCCGGCTCCGGCAAGTCGACGCTGGCACGCATCATCACCGGTTTGTTGCCCCCGATTGGCGGAGAAATCCTGTTCAAGGGCCAACCCTTGCCCAAGAGCCTGGCCGAGCGCAGCAAGAATCTCAAGCGCCAAATCCAGCTGGTCTACCAGATACCGGATGTGGCTCTCAATCCGCGTCAAAGGTTGCTTGAGGCGATCGGTCGTCCGGTGAGTTTTTATGCCAGCCTGGGAGGCAGTCAGAGCGATGTCAGAGAAGACGGCGACCGACCGGTGGAGGAAACGCTGGATCACTCGTCGAAATTGTATTTCCGCATGAAGGGCGCCGACGTGAAAAAGCGCACGCGCGAATTGATGGACATGGTGGAGTTGCCGCAGAGTTTTCTGATGCGCCGCCCGACGGAACTCTCGGGTGGACAAAAACAGCGTGTCTGCGTGGCCCGTGCGCTGGCTGCCAATCCGGATCTCATCATCCTGGACGAACCCACCTCAGCGCTGGACCCCTTGGTGGCGGAGGAAATCCTCAAGCTGCTGCGTCGCCTGCAAGCGGAACTCGGGTTGTCGTACGTGCTGATCACGCACGATCTGGACGTGGTGCACCGCATTGCCCATCGCACTGCGGTGATGCTTCGGGGGTCCTTTGTCGCTTTCGACACCACAGACGCGATATTCGAGGGTCCTTATCACCCCTACACCGAACAACTGATCACCGCCGTACCCGTCATGCGCAGCGACTGGCTCGACGGCGTACTGGCCAAACGCGCTGCTGCCAAGGTCGAGACGCAAGCAACCGCATGATGGGCTGTGTAGGACTCGGCTGACGCCGAGTCCCGGCGCGGGCTGATTCCTGATCTGCCGGACTTTCGGGACCATGGGGCTACAACATGCCCGACCTGAAAGGACACAGACACCATGGCCCCCGCTCAATATCTGATTCATGCCATCACCGCGTCGGTGGATGTAGAGTTGCCCTTGGTGCAATCTATTGCCGTCGATGTAGATCTTGCGCTGGGGAACGCTACGGCCGCATCTCCTGACAATGACGATGGCGCTTTTCATCCTTCTTTGTCGCAGGTGGCGGCTGACCTCTCGCTCCCCCGGATGCGTTGGCCGGCAGGTTCGCGTTCTGGGTACCATGGCTTAAGTGACTCGAACTGGATGCGTGAGAACCGCGTAGGTTTTGGTGAAACGACCATGCCCGGTCGCTGACCGCCCGTAACCGACGGCGAATAACCGCCGACCTGTTGTAAACCCCGTACGATCGGGCGGATGATGCCCCGCTCGACGCTGCCGTCTCTCTACCTGCCCCATGGTGGGGGCCCTGCATTTTTCATGTCGGGGAGCATGGGCGATCTATTCCGGCCGATGGGTCAGTTTCTCGCGGC
>CAJDWO010000016.1_pt1 | contig 15302 bp, 14 predicted proteins | sample 7391601 | NCBI WGS metagenome assembly CAJDWO01 (sample SAMEA7055735, study PRJEB34461) | soil metagenome | biome: terrestrial ecosystem; feature: Peninsula; material: soil | place: Antarctica | collected 2016 | reverse complement strand
GGTGACAAATTATTTGCAAAATTTTTAAGTTGGCGCATAATTCGCCCAGTATTGCCGAAAGGTCGGCCGTACGAGTTTGCGGTGATTAGTCAGTTTTCGCGTCTGCTTTATTCTTCATTGGTTTGTTGATTGCGGTTATCGGACTCCATCGCTTTTAGAGTTATTGATTCAGGAGTCCTTGATGGGCAACAAACTATACGTGGGCAATCTGCCCTATTCCTTCCGCGATGAAGACCTCCAGCAAGCCTTTTCGGCCCATGGTAGCGTCTCCAGTGCCAAAGTCATGATGGAACGTGACACCGGCCGCTCAAAGGGTTTCGGCTTTGTCGAAATGGGCAGCGACGCTGAGGCGCAATCGGCCATCAGCGCCATGAACGGCCAACAAATTGGCGGTCGTGGCCTGGTTGTCAACGAAGCACGCCCGATGGAGCCGCGTCCCCCCCGTAGCGGTGGCTTCGGCGGCGGCGGTGGTGGTGGGTACGGCGGTGGCGGTGGCGGTGGTGGCCGCAGCGGCGGCGGTGGCGGCTACGGCGGCGGCGGCGGCGGTGGTCGCAGCGGCGGCGGCGGTTACGGCGGCGGTCGCAGCAGCTACTGATCCGGCGCACGCTTCACGTTCTGCGTGAAGCCAGCCAGCACGAGGGGCCCAACGGGCCCCTTTTTCTTGTGGCCAGCCCGTTCTTCCCTTTTTGACGACTTATAGGTCCGCGATCAGGCACCGTCCACACGACGCTTGCGTGACCTTCGGGCAAACGCCGTGTCGAAAACCCGGTTGGGCAAGATCCGCAACAATTTTGCGACGACACCCATCTGCCAGGGAATGACCCGGTAGCTCACACCGGCCTCGATCGCCTTGAATGCCTTGTCGGCAAATACCGCAGCGGGCAACAGGAAGGGCATGCCATACCGGTTCCCCTGTGTCAGCGGGGTATCGACATAGCCCGGGCACAGGGTCACGACACGCACACCACTGCCGCGCAATTCACCGCGCAAGGATTCACAGTAGCTGATGACAGCAGCCTTGCTGGCGCAATACGCGCCATGGCCCGGAAACCCGCGGATGCCGTTGACGCTACCGATGCCTACCAGCGTGCCGGAACCACGTTGGCGCATGGCCGCCACGAACGGATGAAATGTGCCGGCCATGCCGACATTGTTGACTGCGAATACGCGCGCCACGAGAGCCAGCGAATAACCGGCCTGGTAAAAACGCAACGCCAACGCCTGCCCGATCCCGCTGGATGCACCGGTGATGAAAACCAGTCTGGCCACAAACTGCCTAGCGTTTGGCGCTCGCAGCGCGCCGGGGATTGATCACGCCCTTGACCCGACCTTGCATGAGCATAGTCCGGTTGGCATCGTCGTAATCCATCGAATCAGCGACAAACACATCATCGCCGCGCCGCAATTGCACGGGCTTGTCGGACGTCACACGTTCGGTCTCGGTATTGGCATGCAGATATTCGCCGCGAAACTCGATACGTGGCAAAGTCTTCCCGGAATTGTCTGCTTGCGCCTCGCGCACAATCAAGGCGTTGCCGAACAACTCCACCACCGTCGCATCGTGGTTGGTCAACGCACGATTCGCGGTGGCGGTGGTCAGACGCCCCTGCTCGTCGTAACTGCGCATCCGGATGCGGTCAATCTCCAGCATGTCGGTGTCGGGGAAATGCCGGGCGGCCACACCAAAAACCTCACTCTTGAGGCGGCCCGACTCCACAAAGGTGGTCACCGAGAAGTTCTTCATGAAATAGTCGGGCTCGTGACGCACCGGACGCTGGACGGCCGGCTTGTCCGGCCGAGGGGAGTTCTCCACCAGCCAATAGGTTCCCAGCGCCATCAGACCGATGATGGCAATCGGCAGATAGATCGACAGGCGATCCCACACCATGGGCAGCAGGCGCATCACGCGTTGGCGTCCTGCAGGTACTGTACGTATCGGCCCGACCCCATCAGCAGCAGATCGCAAAAGTCACGCGCCGCACCATGGCCGCCGCTGCGTCGGGTCACGACGTCGACCGCTGTCAGCACTTCCGCATGGGCGCCGGGTGGCGCGGCCGACAGCCGGCAGCGTCGGATCAGCGGCAGGTCAGGCCAGTCGTCGCCGATGCAAGCCGCCTGCGTCCATCCCGCCTGCAGCGCCGTCAAGCGGGCCTGCGCGACCTGCGCCTTGTCCGCCACGCCGCAATGCACCTCGTCAATACCCAGGGCCTCAAGCCGTACACGCACGGCCTGCGAGTCGCGGCCGGTGATCACGACCGGGATGATGCCCGACGAGCGCAACAGGCCGATACCATACCCATCGAGTACGTGAAAACGTTTGATCGATTCGCCATCGGCCGAAAAATACAGACCGCCATCGGTCAACACGCCATCCACATCGAAAAACGCGACCCGGATGCCATGCGCCTTGAGCAGAAGTGCCGCCGGGTACTCGAGAACAGGTTGCATCAGATCACCTTGGCCCGCATCAGGTCGTTGCTGTTGAGTGCGCCACACAAGACGCCTGCCTCATCCACGACCAGCACGCTGGTGATGCGATGCTGCTCCATGAGCTGCGCCGCGTCCACCGCCAGTGCGTGCGGTGCAATGGTCTTGGGCGTACGACTCATCACATCACGGGCCGTGATGACACGCAGATCGCCACCTTTTTCCACCAACCGGCGCAGGTCGCCATCCGTAAAAACGCCCAACAGGCGCTGTGCGTCGTCAACGATGGCAACCGCCCCCAGGCCCTTGTGGCTCATTTCGCGCATGATATCGGTGAGGCCGGCCTGCGGCGCCACACGCGGAACCGCATCGCCGCTGCGCATCACGTCGCGCACGTGGGTCAGCAAACGACGCCCCAGCGTGCCGCCCGGATGCGAGCGCGCGAAATCTTCGGCCCGGAAGCCCCGCGCATCCAGCAAGGCCACGGCCAGCGCGTCTCCCATGGCCATCTGCGCCACCGAACTGGCCGTGGGTGCAAGGTTCAGCGGGCAGGCTTCCTTCTCGACGGCACAGTCCAACACCACGTCAGCATAACGTCCCAACGTGGAGTCCGGTTTGCCCGTTATTGCGATCACCGGCGCGCCAAGCCGCTTGACCAACGGAAGTATTGCTGCGAGTTCATCGGATTCGCCGCTGTTGGAGATTGCCACCACCAGATCATCGGCACGGATCATGCCGAGATCACCGTGGATGGCCTCACCGGTGTGCACGAACAGGGCCGGTGTTCCGGTGGATGCCAGCGTGGCCGCCATCTTGCGGCCAATATGGCCGCTCTTGCCCATACCCATGATCACGACCCGTCCGCGCACCTGCAGCATGGCAAACACTGCCTGGGCAAACGACGGACCGATGCGGTCGCGCACTCCGGCGATGGCCTGGATTTCGATACCGAAGGTCTCGCGGGCCAGATGCAGCGCGCGCTCAAGATCAACAATGGCGGTGGTCGCTGTAGCTTCGGTCATGGATCGATTTTATCGACGGACCGCTCGGATCTCTTGCTAGTATCCGGGCATGGGTGCACTCGAACTCACTTTGGTCTACCTGCTGGCTGCGGTGCTGGGGGTGGTCGCCTGCCGTTCGCTCAAGTTGCCGCCGATGCTCGGTTACCTGGCCGTGGGTGTGGTGATCGGCCCGAACGCACTGGCCCTGGCGGAAAATTCCGGCGCCGTACGCCACCTGGGAGAGTTCGGGGTCGTGTTCCTGATGTTCGTGATCGGACTCGAATTCAACCTGGCCAAATTGCGCTCGATGCGTGCCCATGTGTTTGGGCTGGGCCTGTTTCAGGTCTCCTTGACCATGTTGTTCGGCACCTTGTCGATGCTGCTGCTGGCCCACCTGTTGCCGCGTTTCTGGGGCATGGGCTGGCATACCGCATTGGCACTGTCCAGCGCGCTTGCTATGAGCAGTACCGCCATCGTCGTCAAGCTGATGGTGGAGCGGCTCGAACTCGAGTCGGAACACGGAAAGCGGGTGATGGGGGTCCTGTTGTTCCAGGACCTCGCCGTGGTGCCGCTGCTGGTTTTGATACCTGCGCTGGGTAGCGCCGGCGAAAACCTTGCGGTCGCGCTCGGACTGGCCGCGCTCAAGGCCACGGTCCTGATCACCGTGTTGTTTGTCGGCGGCCAGCACGTGATGCGCTGGTGGCTGACGTTGGTGGCGCGGCGCAAAAGCGAAGAGTTGTTCGTGCTCAACCTGCTGCTGATCACGCTGGGACTGGCCTGGATGACCGAGATGGCCGGCCTGAGCCTGGCCCTGGGCGCCTTCATCGCCGGCATGCTGATTTCGGAAACTGAATTCAAACACCAGGTGGAAACCGACATCCGGCCGTTCCATGATGTGCTGCTGGGCCTGTTCTTCATCAGCATCGGCATGTTGCTCGACTGGCGCCTGGTACTTGAACGCTGGCCACTGGTCTTGCTACTGGTGACGCTTCCGGTGCTGTTCAAGGCCATCCTGGTGACACTGCTGACCAAGGGCGTGGGCTCATCCTGGGGCATCTCGCTGCGTACCGGCCTGTACCTGGCGCAGGCCGGTGAATTCGGCTTCGTGTTGCTGACTTTGGCGCAGAAAAATGACCTGGTGCCACCCGCGCTGCTCAACCCGATCCTGGCCAGCATGGTGCTGTCGATGCTGGCCACCCCATTCATCATCATGTACAGCAACCGGATCGTGATGAAGCTGGTCGCCAGCGACTGGCTGCAGCAGTCGCTGCAGATGACCACGATCGCGCGCAAGTCGATCAACACCACCAATCATGTGATCATCTGCGGTTACGGTCGCTGCGGCCAAAATCTGGCCCGCATCCTTGAGGGCGAGGGCATACCCTACCTGGCACTGGACCTGGACCCGGACCGGGTACACCAGGCCGCCGCAGCCGGAGACTCCGTGGTGTTCGGCGATGCGGCGCGTTTGCAGGCCCTGATGGCCGCCGGCCTGTCACGCGCCAGCGCGGTGGTGGTGACCTATGTCGAAGTACAAGGCGCGCTCAAGGTGCTGGACCACGCCAGGACCCATGCGCCGCAAGTGCCGGTCATCATCCGCACCCGCGATGACCATGACCTGGAGCGGCTGCGCGCAGCCGGTGCCGCCGAAGTGGTGCCCGAGGCAATCGAAGGTTCGCTGATGCTGGCCAGTCATGCCTTGGCGTTGGTCGGTATTCCCATGCGCCGGGTGATCCGGGTCATGCGAAACCAGCGCGATGCGCGCTACAACCTGTTGCGGGGTTATTTCCATGGCGCCGACGACGACACGGTGGACACGTTGCGCAATGAGCGGTTGGCCTCATTCACCTTGTCCCTGGGCACAAAACCCATTGGCAAACCGCTGCGCCATCTGGCACTGCATGCGTTGGGTGTGCGGGTCGTGAGCCTGCGACGCAAAAATGGTCGATCCCAGGTGATCGAAGACGACACCCGGCTCGAGGATGGCGATACGCTGGTGTTGTCTGGCATACCCGAGAACCTGTCGATCGCCGAGCAGAAATTGCTGCAGGCACAATGACGGCGTGCTTCTTCCAGACTTCCCTACCTCGTGAGCGATCCATTCATGCACGACCTGAGCATCAATCAGTACCTGCGCAACCACATCCGCACCGTGCCCGACTGGCCCGCCCCTGGCGTGCAATTCAGGGACATCACACCGCTGCTGCAGGATGCCAAGGTGTTCCGGGTGCTGATCGACGCTTTTGTGCACCGCTACATGGATCCGCAGCGACGGCCCGACATCGTGGCCGGTCTGGATGCACGGGGTTTCATCGTGGGGGCGGTTGTCGCCTACGTTCTCAATGTCGGATTCGTGCCGATCCGCAAGAAAGGCAAGTTGCCGTTCACCACGGTTCAGGAGACCTTCGAGCTTGAATACGGCAGCGCCACTGTCGAGTTGCACACCGACGCGGTCAAGCACGGTGACCGGGTGCTGCTGATCGACGACCTGATCGCCACCGGCGGCACCATGATGGCGGGCAAGAAGTTGCTGGAAAAACTTGGCGCCACGGTAATGGAGGGCGCGGCCATCGTCGACCTGCCCGAACTTGGTGGCTCGACCAAACTGCGCGAGTCCGGCCTGGAACTGTTCACGCTGCTCGACTTCGGCGGGTACTGAGCCAGGGCGGCACCGGGCAGCCTGGCGGGCTCAGGTCACCGCGATACGCTTGCGGTTGCTGACCAGGCGGCGCGCCATGATCGCGCCCAGTGTCATCGCCAATGCCAAAGCCACCTGGGGCTCGCGATTGGACAGTTCGGAAAAACGCATCGGGCTGAGCGTCCACAACCGGCAGGCACTGCCAGCCTGCACCGTGGCGCTGCGGGCCATGCGCGAGAAAAAACCCCCTTCACCAACGACGCTGCCGGCACCGACAGCGGCCAGGCGAATCTTGTCTGTCGCGTCTTCGAAATGCACCGTCAACATGCCCGATTCGACGAAATACAGATTGCGGTCTTCGCCGCCTTGTGCAATCAGGATACGCCCGGTGGCGATCTCCATCGGTTGCATGTAGGCGGCCAGCACATCCCATTGCGCGATCGTGATGCCAAGGGCGAGCGTGGTGTCTGTCGTATTGCCGACAATCGCCTTGAGCAAGACCGAAATGTCTGCCTTGGCATATGAAGCAGGGGCTGTACTCATGTCACAACTCTGTTTGTTCCGGCCGACTGCGCGAGACCCCAACCGAGCGGTTGATGTGCGGCGCCGGCAGCCAACTACTTTCCGATGCAAAAACGTGAAAAGATGACACCGAGCAGATCATCGGCGCCAAAGGCCCCGGTAATCTCTCCCAGCGCATTGTGCGCCAGCCGCAACTCTTCGGCCACCAGGTCAAGCGCCGGCGTCTGAGCCGTGGCGTGCGCCGCGGCATCGGCCAGATGGCGGTCGACTCGCTGGAGCGCTTGCACATGCCGCTCACGCGCCATGTAGACCCCTTCCGGCACGGCGGTCCAGCCCACCAGTTCCAACAGGCGGCGACGCAGAGCTGCGAGTCCGTCACCGGTGTGTGCGGACAACCAGACCGACCGGTCATCATCCTGCCTGCGCGCCGTCGCGACCAGGTCGGTCTTGTTCCAGACATCGATCACCGGCACGTGGGGGGGCAGGCGTTCGGCCAGGCTGGCCGCAATCCGGGCATCCGCCTGCAGATACCTGTCCGGCTCGGAACCGGGCAGCGGTTCGAGCCCTGGCGCAGGCCAACGGGTCAGGTCGTGCAGGAACAGCACCACATCGGCGCCCTCGATCTCGCCCCAGGCCCGCGCCACGCCCATCTGCTCGACCATATCGTCGCTATCGCGCAAGCCGGCGGTGTCCACGACATGCAGCGGCACCCCTTCGATCTGGATGGTTTGCTGAATCTTGTCGCGGGTGGTGCCAGCCATTGGCGAGACGATCGCCAGTTCCGCGCCGGCCAATGCGTTGAGCAAGGATGACTTGCCCGCGTTGGGTTGACCGGCAATCACGACCTTGATGCCTTCACGCAGCAAAACACCTTGGCGTGCATTGCGTGCGATGGCATCGATCGCGGCGCGTACCTGGGTCAGACGCCCCTGCACATCGGCGCGACGCAGGATGTCGATCTCTTCTTCCGGGAAATCGAGCGTGGCCTCGATCAGCATGCGCAGGTCGATCAACGCGTCGCGTACACCGTCAACGGCTGCCGAGAAGTCGCCCGACAACGAACGCACCGCGCTGCGCGCCGCGGCTTCGGTGCTGGCGTCGATCAGGTCGGCCACCGCCTCTGCCTGCGCCAGATCGAGCTTGTCGTTCAGAAAGGCGCGCTGGGTGAACTCACCAGGCTGCGCCAGACGCAAGCCGATGGCATGGCCAGCCTGCAGGCAACGCGCCATAAGCATCTGAAGCACCACGGTGCCACCATGCGCCTGCAATTCCAGCACGTCTTCGCCGGTGAACGAATGGGGTGCCGGAAAGTGCAGCGCCAGGCCCTGGTCGATCGGTTTGCCGGACGCATCGAGAAACTTCAGGAAGGTCGCCTCACGCGGGCGCAAGTCACGCCCGCACACTGCGCCCATCACGCTGGAGAGATCAGGACCGGACACCCGCACGATGCCGACGGCGCCTCGGCCCGGCGCGGTCGCTATCGCAACGATGGGATCCGGTCGGTGCGGCAACATGCGAATCAACCCGCACCCAGGCGGGCCCGGTGGATCAGAATTTCGGCAGATTGAACTGCGGGGGCACACCCATGCGGGTGTTGATCACCCACTGCTGGGTAATCGACAACACGTTGTTGGTGATCCAGTACAACACCAGTCCGGCCGGGAAGAAGAAGAACATGACCGAGAAGATCAGCGGCATGAACCACATCAGCTTGGCCTGCATCGGATCGGGCGGCGCCGGGTTCAGGGCCGTCTGCAACAGCGTGGTCAGCGTCATGAAGATCGGCAGGATGAAATACGGGTCGGGCGCCGACAGGTCGTGGATCCACATCGCCCACGGCGCATGGCGCATCTCGACGCTGGACAACAACACCCAGTACAAGGCGATGAACACCGGAATCTGGATCATGATGGGGAAACACCCCCCCATCGGATTGACCTTTTCCTCGCGGTAGATCTTCATCATCTCCTGTTGCATCTGCTGCGGGCTTTCCTTCAGCCGGGCCCGCATTTCGGTGATGCGCGGATTGATCGCCTTCATCTTGGCCATGCTGCTGTACGCCTTGGCATTGAGCCAGTAGAAGGCGATCTTGAGCAACAACACCAGCCCCATGATGGACCAGCCCCAATTGCCCAGCACGGAGTGAATCTTGTCGAGCAACCAATACAAGGGTTTGGCCAGGATCGTCAACCAGCCGTAGTCCTTGACCAGTTCCAGGCCCGGTGCGATTCCCTCCAACTCCTTTTCCAGTTGCGGGCCGGCAAACAATTTGGCATCGATCGATTTGGTTGCCCCCGGTGCGATCGACTCCATCGGAGCAATCATGGTGGCACGGTAACAGCAATCGGGCACGGAAGAACCGATATCCACCTTATCCAGCGAGATGTTGCGCTGCACGCCGTCCGGCAACCACCATGCGCTGGCAAAGTAGTGTTGAACCATCGCCACATATCCGTTCGATGCACTGTGCTCGTAGTCCGCCTTTTTCTTCTTGATGTCCTCAAAGCCGACCTTCTGGTACTTCTTGGCTTCGGTATAAACCGCCGGACCGGTGAAAGTGGAATAGAACCTGGATTCGCCGACCGGCTTGTTGCCATCACGCACCAGTTGCAGATACAGCTGTGGCGTGACCGGGTCGGTTCCGGTGTTGGTCACCGAGTGGCGCACTGCGATGTCGTACCGACCGCGATGCACGGTATAGGTCTTGACCAGCGAGGTGCCGCCCACCGACGGTGAGGTGAAGGTGACGACCAGCTCGTCTTCGCCGGGTTGCAGATCGCGCGCGTCACTGACCGCCATGATCGTCTTGTGGGTCGGGTAGATCGCACCCGCGGCACTGCCGATCAGGCCGGTTTGTGCCACATAAAAACGATCCGGCGTTTCCTGCAGCAGGACAAAGGGTTTGCTCTGGTCGACCGTGTCGGTCACCTTGAGGAAGTCGGTTCGCACCAGTGATCCGCCCTGGGTATCGAACGTCAACTCCAACAGGTCGGAGCGAACCACGACCAACTCGCCATGCTCACCTGGCGCAGCGGCATCCGGCACGATCTGCGCGCCGGTGGAGGACGCCGCAGCGTCGGCCACCGGGCTTGGCACCGCATTGTTCCCGTTCTTCACCGGCGAGGGCACCTCTCCAGGCGCGTTGGCAGTGGCAGCTGGCTGGGCGGCAGACGGCAGGAACATCGCCGGTTTGCCGTTGTAAACCTGCCATTTGTCCCACAACAAAACCATCGAAAAACCAAAGATCACCCACAAAATGGTGCGGCGGATATCGTTCATACGTTCTTCTTGTGAGAATTCGACGCCAGCAGACCGCTGAACAGCCTCGGGGTCTCTTCAGGCACCGGGTCACAGCCGCCGGTGCACCAGGGGTTGCAACGCACCAGGCGCGCCACCGTCAGGTAGGAACCCACGGCGGCTCCGTGCCGATCCAGCGCCTGGATGGCGTAGGTGGAACAGGTGGGTTCGAAACGGCAGGCATTGCCGAGCCAGGGGCTGAGCAACAGCCGATAGGCGCGCACGACGCCGATCAGAAAGGCCTTGATCATGGCTGGCGCGCCGACATACAGCCGATCCCGGAAGCAGGGCGAAGTGGAATGGAAAACAGTGCTATCAATTCCTGTAGCACCTGCTGCTTCAAGGCGGTGGACGACGCACTCACGAAACGCTGTCGGTCAAAACCCGCGCGCAGGCGCACGACATAGGCGGCAGTCGGCAGAGCCGATGCGTCCAAACTAGCTGCGTTGTATATCTGGCGCTTGATCATGTTACGTGTCACGGCCCGTTTCGCCCACCGCTTGGGCACCATGGCGCCCATGAAGGATGCGTGCAGCAATGCAGACCCAGTGATTTTGGCGCAATCATCGTGCGCAATCGAACCAGCCCGCAGGCCGACATTCTTCAAGTCACACTGGTGCAAAACAAAATGCGCTGTGCTGCCTATCCGCGGACCAGCCAGCACAGCCCGAAACTGGCTGTGCGTCTTGAGGCGCTGCACGAAGTTGGAGCTGTCTGCCGGGTGCAGTCAGACGGAGGCTGATCAGACAGCCAGACGCTTGCGCCCCTTGGCGCGGCGGGCATTGATGACAGCGCGGCCGCCACGGGTCTTCATGCGAACGAGGAAACCATGGGTACGGGCCCGGCGGATTTTGGAAGGTTGGTAGGTGCGTTTCATTTCAATGATCCAATTGTTGGGTGGCTAAGATGGGTGGGCGCAATTGACAAGCGATTCCGACAAGCAAATCTGACATGCCCTTGGTGACACATCCTTGTCGGCAAGCGTGTTTCGCGGCCTCAGAAGAACGACCATCCACCCGGTTTCCGGAGAACCCGCGATTATCACCATTTTTCCCAATGCCGGCAAGCGCTTGCGCGGCATTAAGTAGGTAACACTGGAGCCCTGACCCGGCCCGGGCTTGATCGCGGAATGCTTGTGGATAAATTCTTGACAATCTACAATCGCCCCTTGCCCAATACAACAAATATCCACAGAGAACAACGACGACAATGAACGAGGGGCACCCAGCGGCAAACGCCAACCACCACCACCTGGACGCCTCGCAGGATGTGTGGCAAACCTGCATCGAACAATTGGCGCAGGTACTCCCAGAGCAGCAGTTCAACACCTGGATCAAACCACTGTCGGCAATGGTCGCAGGCGACCTGTCCAGGGTCACGATCTTTGTCGGAAACCGATTCAAGCTGGACTGGATACGAGCCCAGTACAGTGCCCGGATTGCGGCAACCCTGGAGAAAATCCTGGGTCAGGCGGTTCACCTAGAGTTAGCGCTTGCTCCTCGGGAATCTCCTGCGAGATCTGTATTTGTTCCATCAAGCATCAACAGGAGCGTGATAGAGGAACCCGCGGACCTGGCTGTCGATCCGCAGCCCTCGGGTGTGCGTAACCGACTCAACTCGGTACTGAGTTTCGAGACTTTGGTGGAGGGTTCGGCCAACCGGATGGCACGAGCCGCTGCAATGCATGTGTCGGACATGCCCGGACAACTCTACAACCCCTTGTTCATCTATGGCGGTGTCGGACTGGGCAAGACCCACCTGATGCACGCGATCGGCAATCGGCTGTTGGTAAACAAGCCATCGGCCAGGATTCTCTACATCCATGCGGAACAGTTTGTGTCGGATGTGGTTAAGGCCTACCAGCGCAAGACCTTTGATGAATTCAAGGACCATTACCATTCACTCGATCTGTTACTCATTGATGACGTGCAGTTCTTCGCCAACAAGGAACGCACGCAGGAAGAATTCTTCAATGCGTTTGAAGCCCTTCTGGCCAAGAAGTCACATATCGTGATGACCAGCGACACCTATCCAAAGGGCCTCACCGACATCCATGAACGCCTGGTATCCCGGTTTGATTCGGGGTTGACAGTGGCCATAGAGCCTCCCGAACTGGAGATGCGGGTTGCGATCCTGATCAATAAGGCGCGCGCGGAACTATCCGAGATGCCCGAAGAGGTCGCCTTTTTTGTCGCCAAGAACGTGCGCTCCAACGTGCGGGAACTTGAAGGCGCCTTGCGCAAGATCCTGGCGTATTCGCGATTCAATCAAAAGGACATCTCGATCGCGCTTGCGCGTGAGGCTCTGCGTGACCTGCTGTCGATCCAGAACCGCCAGATTTCGGTCGAGAACATTCAGAAAACCGTGGCCGACTATTACAAGATCAAGGTGGCGGACATGTACTCCAAGAAGCGCCCCGCCAGCATCGCCAAACCACGCCAGATAGCGATGTACCTGGCCAAGGAATTGACGCAGAAAAGCCTGCCGGAAATCGGCGAGCTGTTTGGTGGGCGCGACCACACCACGGTCTTGCATGCGGTACGCAAGATCAGCGCGGAGCGACAACAACTCACCGAGCTCAATCAGCAATTGCATGTGCTCGAGCAGACACTCAAGGGCTGATCCGATCATGCACTTTTTGCCGGTTGGCGGCTTTTTGGGAAAGCTGGGGATAGTTCGCGCACAAGTCGCTACTTATCCACAGACCCGGCCCGTCACCACAAGTTGTACCCAAAACGGGTACAACGGCGAAGCAGACGTATCCACACCCATCAACATAGTCCAAGTGCTTGATAAAAAAGGGGAAAATGCACCTATCCCCAGATGGATGACTCCCTTAGCTACTACTACTACTTGAATCTATCTATAAATTAAAGAAGAGGTTGACATGATCGTAATGAAGACAACGCAGGAGAAGATTCTGTCGGTTCTGCAATCCGTGTCCGGCATCGTGGAGCGTCGTCATACACTGCCAATCCTGGCCAATGTGCTGATCCGCAAGACCGACGCTGTGTTGCAGTTCACCACCAGTGACCTGGAAATCCAGATTCGCACATCAGCTGAGCTCGGTGGCGACAGTGGCAATTTCACGACCACCATCGGGGCCCGCAAGCTGATCGACATCCTGCGCACCATGCCCAGCGACCAGACGGTGGCACTGGAGTCGAGCCAGAACAAGGTGATCCTCAAGGGTGGCAAGAGCAAATTCACGTTGCAGACCATGCCAGCCGAGGACTTCCCACTGGTGCAGGAGGCCCCCGGGTTCGGGCCGACTTTCAGCGTGCCGCAAAAGACGCTCAAGGATCTGCTGGCCCAGGTGGCTTTTGCAATGGCCGTGCATGACATCCGTTACTACCTCAACGGCATCCTGTTCGTGGCAGAAGGCAAGCAGCTCAGCCTGGTGGCCACCGATGGGCATCGGTTGGCGTTTGCATCGGTCACGCTGGAGAACGAGGTACCGCGGCAAGAGGTCATCCTGCCGCGCAAGACGGTGATCGAATTGCAGCGTTTGCTCAGCGATGCCGAGGGCGCGATCCAGATGCAATTTGCGTCGAATCAGGCCAAGTTCGAATTCGGCGGCATGGAATTCGTCACGAAACTGGTCGAGGGCAAGTTCCCTGACTACAACCGTGTCATACCGAAGAACCACAAGAACAGCATCACGATGGGTCGGCAAGCCTTGCTCGCCACCTTGCAACGCACGGCCATTCTGACCAGCGACAAGTTCAAGGGTGTGCGACTGAACATCGATCCTGGCACTTTGCGTGTGGCCTCCAACAACGCCGAGCAGGAAGAAGCGGTTGACGAACTCGACATCGACTATGACGGTGACAGCATCGAGATCGGCTTCAATGTGACCTACCTGATCGACGCGCTGAGCAACATGAATCAGGAAATGGTCAAGCTCGAATTGTCGGACAGCAACAGTTCGGCGCTGTTCACCATTCCCGATAACGCCACGTTCAAATACGTCGTTATGCCAATGCGTATTTGACCCCACTGTTACCGCACACAGCCCCATTTGCACAAGCCCGCCAACGACGCGGGTTTGGTGTTTCAAGAGTGACATGCAATGTTCAGAGATAGCCAGACATGACTGAAGACAACAAGCCCGATCCCCAAGCACCAGGTGATCATCCGACGGCAGGCAACGGAAACAACCAGTCGATCGAAAGCTCCAACTATCAACCCACGATCGACAGCCATCAGATGGGTGCATCGGCAGCCTACGGCGAAGGCGCGATCCAGATCCTCGAAGGCCTGGAAGCGGTGCGCAAACGCCCGGGCATGTATATCGGCGACACGTCCGACGGCACTGGCCTGCACCACCTGGTGTTCGAAGTGGTCGACAACTCGATCGACGAATCCCTGGCTGGCCATTGCGATGACATCCTGGTCACCATCCATTCGGACAATTCCATCAGCGTGGTGGACAACGGTCGCGGCATTCCGACCGGTGTCAAGATGGACGACAAACATGAACCCAAACGTTCGGCCGCCGAGATTGCGCTGACCGAATTGCATGCTGGTGGCAAGTTCAACCAGAACAGCTACAAGGTCTCGGGTGGCCTGCATGGCGTGGGCGTGAGTTGTGTCAATGCGTTGAGCAAGATGCTGCGTCTGACGGTGCGCCGCAACGGCAAGGTCCACGTGTTGGAGTTTTCCAGGGGCTTTGTGCAGAACCGCATCATCGAGACAGTCGATGGCGTCGAAATCTCGCCGATGAAGGTGATCGGCGAAACCGAGAAACGCGGCACCGAGGTGCATTTCTTGCCCGACGACACGATATTCCAGGCCAATGCCGACTTCCATTACGAAATCCTGAGCAAGCGTCTGCGTGAACTGAGTTTCCTCAACAACGGTGTCAGGATCCGACTCAAGGATGACCGCACGGGCAAGGAAGACGATTTTTCTGGCGCCGGTGGTGTGCGCGGTTTCGTCGATTTCATCAACAAGGGCAAGACAATCCTCAACCCGAACGTGTTTCACGCCACCGGTGACCGGCAAAGTGACCAGAACACCAACATCGGTGTCGAAGTGGCGATGCAATGGAACAGCGGCTACAACGAGCAGGTGCTGTGTTTCACCAACAACATCCCGCAGCGCGACGGTGGTACCCACCTGACCGGTCTGCGTGCCGGGATGACCCGGGTCATCAACAAATACATCGACGATAGCGAGATCGCCAAGAAGGCCAAGGTCGAAGTCACCGGTGACGACATGCGCGAGGGCCTGTGTTGCGTGCTCAGCGTCAAGGTGCCCGAGCCCAAGTTCAGCAGCCAGACGAAGGACAAACTGGTCAGCAGCGAGGTGCGTGGCCCGGTTGAAGATATTGTCAGCAAACTGCTCCACGACTACCTGCAGGAGCGCCCTGCCGACGCCAAGCTGATCGTGGGCAAGATCATCGAGGCAGCGCG
>CAJDWO010000099.1_pt1 | contig 15390 bp, 15 predicted proteins | sample 7391601 | NCBI WGS metagenome assembly CAJDWO01 (sample SAMEA7055735, study PRJEB34461) | soil metagenome | biome: terrestrial ecosystem; feature: Peninsula; material: soil | place: Antarctica | collected 2016 | reverse complement strand
CTGCTGGTGCGCCGTGGCGCCATCGTCGCGGTATCGAGTGTGGCCGGCTTTGCGCCGCTGATCGGGCGCACAGGATACAGCGCCAGCAAACACGCGTTGCACGGGTTTTTCGACAGCCTGCGCACGGAGGTCAGTGACGCCGGCGTCGACGTGACCCTGGTCTGTCCCTCCTTCATCCGCACCGGAATTGCCCAGGCTGCCAGCGGCGGTTCCGGCGCGGCGGTCTCCACGCCACGCGTGATGAGCGGCGGCGAGTCCATGCCCGAGGAGGTGGCGGCCCGCGTTTTCGATGCGGCCTGTACCGGTCAGGCCCTGGTGTTACCCGATGCCACTGCGCGCAAAGCCTGGTGGCTGAGTCGGTTCGCACCCGGCCTGTATGCCCGCCTCATGCGCCAGCGGGTCGGATCGGAGTTTGCCGGCCTGCCCGAACGGTGAGGGCGGCAGGACAGGTGCGGCGCGATGGATCCGCAAAAAGGATCAATACGCCGGTTCGGTCGCGAAACTCCTGATCTGTCGCGCCAACCGGTCCCAGGCATGATCGACCTCGGTTTGCAGCTTGTCGGTCGTCGCTGCATCGAGGTGCTTGTAACGCCGCTGCAGCGCAAGGTAGTCGGCCACCGGTCGGGTGCGCTTGGTATGGTTGAGTGTGTAGCGCTCGCCGTCTTCGACCTCGTAGAGTGGGAACGCGCCACTTTCCACGGCATCGCCTTGGCTTTCTCGACCTTGCGCACCATATCGTCCAGGTAACCGACGCTGGCGGTGGCCGCATACGGTACCTGGTGCGCAGCCATGATTTCGGTCAGGTTCTTCTTGCGCGTGGTCTTGCCGGCGGGCGTCGAACTGGTATGGGCATAGTGCGGGGTCGACGAGGACTTCTGCGCGCCGGTATTCATGTAGCCTTCGTTGTCCAGGCAGAAATACAGGATGTTCTCGTTGCGTTCGGCCGCCGACGACAGGCATTGGAAACCGATGTCGTAGGTGCCGCCGTCGCCGGCCAGTACGATGACCTGGGTCTCGTGGCGGCCTTGTGCGTCGAGCGCGCGCCGCAGGCCGGAGGCCGCCGCAGCGCTCGACTCCAGCGTAGGCTGGTAGACGGGGATACGCAAGGAACTGTAGGGTTGTGCTCCTGCGATGATGGCCATGCACGAGGGCGGAATCACCGCCATCGCATCCATGCCGATCACCGCCAGCAGGTGGCGCACCGACAAGGCTTCGACACAACCCGGGCAGGCGGCATGGCCCGAACACAACATCGGCGCGGCGGGCAGTTCGAGTTTATGCATGACAGGATCCCATCCATTCGGAATGCACTGGCGGCTCTTGGGCCAGCGCGGTTTGCACCATTTGTGCGATTGCTTCGGGAGAGACGTTGACACCGCCGACGCCGGCGAGAAAGCCGTGGATACGCGGCGCTTCGGCCATGCCGTACAACGCGGCGCGCAATTCCTGGTGCAGGATGCCGCCCAGTCCGGGCGAATGGTTGCGGTCCAGCACCACGACATCGGGTACGCCGGCCAGCGCCACTCGCAAGGCCTGCACCGGCAGGGGCCGCACCAGGCGTAACTTGAGCAGCCCTACTGGCTGACCGGCTGCGCGCATCGCGTCAACCGCTTCGCGTGCCGTACCGCACATCCGGTGGCTTCGCTCCAGACGCGGTCGGCGTCCTGCGCCACGGCCAATGCGCGCGACATCGCGGCTTCGATGTCCTGGCGGTGGCTGCAGAACATGTCCTGGCTGACCACGTTGCCCCAGGACTGGACGAGCTCCGTTGAGAGCCGGTTCGTCGGCGCATACGGCGGCAGGTAGGCATCGACCTGTTGCTGGGACGGCACACACACCGGCTCGAGCGAATGCGACACGTAAAACGCGTCCAGATTGACCAGCACCGGCAATTGCACCTGCTCGCCGATACGAAAGCCCTGGATCACCGTGTCCAACGCCTCCTGGGCGGTCTCGCAGTAGAACTGGATCCATCCGGTGTCGCGTTGCGCCAGGCTGTCGGTCTGATCGGGCCAGAACGCCCACGGTGAGGCCACGGTACGGTTCACATTGACCATCACGATCGGCGCGCGGGCGCCACTGGCATAGTGCAGCAACTCGTGCATCAGCAGCAGGCCTTGTGACGCAGTGGCGGTGAACACGCGGGCGCCTGCCAGCGAAGCCGGTATGCAGGCCGACAACACCGAGTGTTCGGACTCCGGCGTCAGTATCTCGGCGTCAAACGTACCTTCGGCCTGGAATTCGGTCAGCAATTCGAGAATCGGTGTCTGCGGCGTGATCGGATACACCGGCACCACCTGCGGCCGGGCCAGTCGGGCCGCCCATGCCGTGGCATGGTTGCCGGTCAGCAGCATCGTGGTGCTGGCGCTTTCCTGGACAGGTGAAACGGGCGCGGGTTGGGTGGATGGTGTCATCGGAATTCCTCCTGCATCAACATGGAGCCGGTCGGGCATTCGGCAACGCAAATACCACAGCCCTTGCAATAGTCGCTGAGTACGGCGTAGTCACCATTGCTGCGGATGATGGCCAGGTCAGGGCAATAGTGCAGGCAATTGTCGCAATGGGTGCACAGACCGCATGAAAAGCAGCGCTCGGATTCGGCCAGCGCCTGCTCGATCGATAACGCCAACTGCACCTCGGCGCCACTGGCCAGGCGCTCGGCCGGAGCAAGCCGACCTTCTGGTACGCGGCTTGTCGGTGGATGGTAGGTGGTGGCGATACGCTCCAGCGTTACCGCTGCAATTGCCGCCGGGTCGTCTTGCGGGATGAACGCCAGCGCATCGGGTTTGGACACCAGACGGCGCGCGATGTCGTGCGCCGCATGTTTGCCCATGCCGACCGCCTCGGTGACGAAACGCGCCATGCTTGCCACATCACCACCGGCCCAGACGGCTGGGTCTGCAGTGGACTGGTTGCGACCGGTCTTGAGCAGTGCGCCGGCGCGCGCCAGTCCGTCGGCCCAATCGTCCAGGTCCGGGTCCTGGCCGACTGCCGGGATGACCGCGTCCACGGTGACCGGGAACGGCGGCATTGCCAGCGGCGTGATGGTGAACTGGCCGCGGGCCGGTCCGGGTTCGAAATGGACCGGCTGGCATTCCAGCACCAGTTCCCCGCCAGGTTGTACTTGCACTGCGCTGAGCGTGGCGCTGTCAACCAGGGTGATGCCTTCCTCGCGTGCCTCGACCAGTTCCTCCGCTTGTGCCGGCATGCGGGCGGCGGCTTCCAGCGCGATGATGGTCACCTCATGGCCAGCGCGCCGGGCGCTGCGCGCGACGTCCAGCGCAGCGCTGCCGCCGCCGATCACGGCGATGTGTCGCCCCAACGCCGGTACGTCGCCGGTGTTGACCCGTGCCAGGAAGCTGGCGCTGTCCATCAACCATGGCGCGTGCTCGGGCAATTGCATCAGCCGACGTGGTCGCTGGGCGCCGGGCGCCAGGTACACCGCGTCATGCTGCGCGCGTATCTGCGCCATTTCTTCGGGTGTGGTGATCGCGTGGTCGGTGAACACCTGTACGCCCAGCGCCACGATACGCGCGATCTCGCCGTCGAGTATCTCCCGCGCCAGCCGGTATGGGGGAATGCCATAACGCATGAGTCCGCCCAACGCGGGCCGGCGTTCGTACAGGCTCACCTGCAGACCCAGGCGGCGCAACTGGTAGGCCGCCGAGAGGCCAGAGGGCCCGCCGCCGATCACAGCCACCCGCGTAGGCAACTCCTGCCGCGGAAACGCAAATGCCCAGCCCTGCTCCAGCGCGATATCGCCCACGGTGCGTTCGAGTTTGCAGATCGCAATGGGATCGTCATAGCCGCCCCGGTTGCAGGCGGTCTCACACGGATGGTGGCAGATACGTCCGGCGATGGCGGGGAAGGGGTTGTGGATCGAGAGCACATCCCAGGCGCCACGCCAGTCGCGCGCACGCGCACGTCCGATCCAGTCGGCGATTTCACCGTTGACAGGGCAAGCCTGGTGGCATGGCGCCGGCGCGGTGACGTAATGTGGCAAGGAGGCACGCCAGGTGCCGGTGTGAACGGCTTCGGTGCTGCCGGTGGTCCAGGTACTCGGTTGGCTCATGGTCAGACCTCCAGCGATGCGGCGTCGACAAATTGATAACCGGCGCGGCAGGATGCGACGTTTTCCTGCGGCAGCTTGGGTGACTGCTCTAGAAGAAGCTTCTCGAGCACGGGCAGCGGCGGGTTGCCGATCGCACGCGCGAAGCCACCGAGCAGCGCCGAATTGACGATGCGCCCCAGGCCGTTCTCGCGGGAGATCGCCAATCCGTTGACCGCGATCAGCCGGTAGCCTGGCAAAGTCTCGCGCAATTGTTCGGACGTACGCGCCGAATTCACGACGATCAGCGTCTGCGGATGCGCAGCGGCGAGCAAGCGACCCTCGAGCAGGCTGACATCGAAACACAGGATGGCGTCGGCCCGCTCGATGTCGCAGCGCAGGCGGATTGGCTGCTCGTCGACGCGCAAAAAGGAACTTACCGGTGTGCCTCGCCGTGCGCCACCATAACTGGCAAAAGCCTGCACCTGCTGGCCGGCAGCAAAAAATGCGTGCGCAAGCAACTGCCCCGCGGTCTGCGCACCCTGACCGCCGCGGCCCTGGATGATGATCTGCAACATGTGATTTGCCTTCCTGGCCCGGCGCGTTGCCGTGCCTGCCTACTTTGCCCAGCGCCGGAAATCGGGCGCACGTTTTTCCTGGAACGCACGTACACCTTCGCGCGATTCCTCGGTTTCGTAATACAGCTTGAGCGCATACAGGCCCATGCCGGCGATGCCGCTCTGGTGTGCGGTGTCCATGTTGAACGACCGTTTGGCGATCGCCAGTGCGGTCGGACTGCGCGCCATGATTTCCTGGCACCAGGCCTGTACTTCGTCATCGAGCCGCTCATGTGGCACGACGGTATTGACCAGGCCCATGGCCAGCGCCTCGGCGGCCGGGTAGCGGCGGCACAGGTACCACATTTCGCGCGCCTTCTTTTCGCCGACCACGCGGGCCAGCAAAGCGGTGCCGTAACCCGGATCGACCGATCCGACCTTGGGGCCTACCTGCCCGAACACCGCACGCTCGGACGCAATCGTCAGGTCGCACAAGGTGCAGAGCACGTTGCCGCCACCGATGGCGTAACCCTGCACCCGGGCGATCACCGGTTTGGGCGCGTCGCGGATCGCGGCATGCAGTTCTTCGATCGGCAGCCCGATCGTGCCCCTACCGTCGTACTGGCCTTCGTGCGCGGATTGGTCACCGCCGGTGCAAAACGCCTTGTCGCCGGCGCCGGCGAGCACGATCACGCCGATGGCGCGATCACTGGCCGCGCGTTGCAAAGCGTGGATCAGTTCGTCGCAGGTTTGGCCGCGAAACGCGTTCATCCGCTCAGGCCGGTTGATCGTGATCCACGCCGCGCCGTCGCGGGTGTCGCAAACGATATCCTGGTAATCCATCATGGGTTCCGGGTCAGGCGGTGCACCTCACGCGGGTATGACCGCAGTGGCCTCGAGTTCGATGCAGGCCGGGTGATCGAGCAGGTCGGATACAAACACCATGCTCATCGCCGGGTAGTGCGCGCCCATGTGCTTGCGCCACACCGCCCCGAGTTCGCGCCGCGCGGCCAGATAGGCGTTGCGGTCGCAGCAATAGGCGGTGATGCGGCAGATGTGGTGTGCGGTACCACCCGCTTTGGCAAGCACCGCCAGCATATTGGCCAAAGCCTGGTCGAACTGCGGCAGGATCTGGTCCGAAGCAAATTGCTGCTGCGCATCCCAGCCGACCTGTCCGGCGATGAAGACGATGCGCCCGGGCGTGACTGCGATGCCGTTGGCGTAGCCAATGGGAGGTGCCCAACCGTCGGGCAACAAGGCCTGCATCATGTGCGACTCCTTATTCGGTGTAACGTGGCGGGTCGGGATCGACGGCCCAGTCGTCGTCGGGCTGCGGCACCTTGTCCAGCCAGGTGCGCACGAGTGCGACATGTTCGGCCTCTTCGGCCTGCAGTTCCAGCGCCGCGCGGCGTACCGCGTCTGTCGTCGCGGCGGCGGCGAGTGCGCCAAAAAAGGCTTCGGCACGTTGTTCGGCCGCCAGCGCCAACTGCAGCGCGTGCCATGGCTGCATCAGGTAGTGCACGGCGTCGATTGACGCGGTCTCTGGCGCGTCGAAGCCCGACCACGCCTGGGATCCTGGCGGCAAGGCAGGGGCTTCAGTCCAGCCCATGTCCCGCATGATCTGCTCGGCATGTTTGGACTCGTAACCCGCCATGGTGCGGAACATCGAGGCCACCTCGAGGTTGTTGTGGGTCTCCATGGAGTCGGCGAAATCGGTGTAGCGTTCGACTGCCTCGAGTTCCATCGCCAGTGCCTGGGCCATGAACGCGTCCAGCGTCGGCGGCACCGTGGCAATGGCAGCTGGCGCGCCGATGGTTGTGGCTGCTTGGGCGTCCGGGCTGGATGACGCTCCGGAAGTTGGGGCTGCACTCATACGGCAAACTCCTCTTCAAATTCGGCCACCGTGCGTTTGGCCGGCTTGGGCCCATTACGGTATGGCTCGCGGTCACCGGCATACAACACACCGATGTTGAAACCGTCGTCGGTCATGATGCGACGCGCGGCGCGGGCCGGATCGTCGGTCGGCGCCACAGTTGCGGGGTGGACTTTGTCTTTCCATTCGCGTTGCTCGGGCCGGAATGTGACGCAGGGACTGAGGATCTCGATGAACGAGAAGCCGGGATGCCGCACGGCTTGCGCAATCATGCTGGCGGTCCCGTTCTGGTCACCGGAAAAGGCCCGTGCAACAAAATTGGCGCCGGCCGCGAGGGCAATCACCAGTGGGTGGAACGACCGGATGCCGGTACCGCCGGGCGACAGCTTGTTGTCCCAGTCGGGTTCGGTGGTGGGCGAAGCCTGCCCTTTGGTCATGCCGTAGACATGGTTGTCCATCACGATGTAGGTCAGGTCGACATTGCGCCTACAGGCATGCAGGAAGTGATTGCCGCCGATCGAATAGCCGTCGCCGTCGCCGCTGGCCACCAGCACGGTCAGTTCCGGGCGCGCCACCTTCAGTCCGGTGGCGGCGGCCAATGAACGCCCATGCACACCGTGAAAGCCGTAGCAGGAGGTGTAGGCGGGAATACGTGACGAGCAACCGATGCCCGATACCACCGCCACTTCATGGACCTGCAGTTGCAGTTGCGCCATCGCGCGGGTGATGGCGCCCAGTACGGTGAAGTCTCCGCAGCCAGGGCACCAGATCGGCTTGGCGGCAGACTTGTAATTGGCGGCTGTCAGAAGCGGTGCCGGAGTACGGTCATTCATGCTGTTTCCTCGTGTACGGAGTTTTTGGGCATTTGCGTGGCGGACCATGCAAGGATGGCGTCACACAATTCGGCCGGCCGCAGTGGTAGCGGACCGGGGCGGTTGAAGCCGCTGGGACGACCGGGAAGGTCGAGCATGCCGCGCAGGTAACGCAGCAGCTGTGCGCCGTGGTTCTGCTCGATCACCATCACCTGCCGTACGCCTTCCAGTGCCTGTGCGACCACATCGGGCTGCAGCGGTGCCAACAGTCGCAGCACGACCAGGCGAACCGGGACGCCTTGGCGTGCGGCGCGTTGCACTGCTTCGCGTACCGGGCCACTGGCCGAGCCAAAGGTGATCACAGCCAGCGCTGCGTCGCCCTCGACGTCGGCCCAGCGGCTACCGTAGTCATACGACATCAGCTTGCGTGCGCGTTTGTCCAGTTGCATCCGATGGTCGCTCGCCTGGCTGCTGGGCAGTGCCGATTCGGCATGTTCCAGACCGTCGGCGGTGTATTCGACGCCCGGGGTTCCGGGAATCGCCATCGGTGAGACGCCCGATGGGGTGTCACGGTAGCGTTTGTAGTCGCTGGTATGAGCCTCTGCCGTCAACCGCCGGGGTGCCGGAATATCGGCGCTAGGGCGATCGATGATGGCGCGCGACTGGCCCATGAACTGATCTGACAACACGATGGTCGGTGCTTGCAGTGCTTCAGCCAGTTCGACCGCCCAGGCGGTGGTGGCAAGGCAGTCGCCGATTGATGAGGGCGCCAGTACCAGCCGTGGCGCGTCACCGTGCAAGCCACTGACCGCGTAGGACAGGTCGCTTTGTTCGCTCTTGGCCGGGATGCCGGTGGAGGGGCCGCCACGCATCACGTCCACTACCACGATCGGTACTTCGGCGGCTACCGCCAGGCCGATACTCTCGGTCATCAATGCCAGGCCGGGGCCGGAGGTTGCCGTCAGTGATGGCACGCCGCCGTAAGACGCGCCGATGATCATGTTGATCGACGCCAGTTCGTCTTCGGCTTGAACCAGTGTGCCGCCGATTTGACCGAGTGCCGGCGCCATCCATTCGAGCAGTTCTGTGGCAGGCGTGATCGGATAGGCGGCGACGAAACGAATGCCACCGCGCAAGGCCCCATAACCGGCTGCCTCGTTGCCGCTGATCTGCCAGCGAGGGGACCGGTCCTTCGCGACGCCCTGCGGGACCGCCAGCCCTGGAAACCCGCTGATGTCGCCGGCGGCTGCCATGCCGGCGTGCAGTGCCTGCAGGTTGGCTTGCAGCGCGTCGTCGCCGCGCTTCCAGCCATTGCGCAATGCCGCCTCCAGGCTGGCCGCGGGCAGGCCGGCCAATGCACCGGTGAGCCCCAGGGCCAGCATGTTGATCCAGCTGCCAGGCACTGCCTTGGACATTTTCTTGAGCGGAAGGGAGACGGCGCGCGCGCCAGTCGACAGGAAGACCGGCGGCACATCTTCGCCTTCGGAGCCACCGATGACCAGACCGTCAGGATGCAGCGGAATCTCGTCGGCGAAACGATGCACGTTGAGCCAATCGATGGCCAGCAGCAGGTCGAACTGGTCGTCCAGCGACTCCAGCGGTGTATGGCCCAGGCGCAGCAGTGCAGCCGCCTCGCCGCCGCGGATCTGCGGGCCGCTGGTACGGACCATCAACCCATACAGCCCGGCGCGGGCAGCGGCATCCAGCAACAGGGTGCCGGCGGTCATCACGCCACTGCCGCCACTGCCGGCGATCGCGATTGATAAACTGGTTCGGATAGCACCGTCGACAGGCGCAATGCTTGTCGACGAGATTGGTTCGGTTCTAACTGGGGTGTCCACTTGTGGCTCCTGCGCATCGGATAGCTGCTAGTAAACGATCAGAAAGCCTCACCGCCTCTGATCCAGATCAAAGGTATTGCGGGCTAATGGCCGTCACAATCCATAATACACGCATTACGGTACCGATTTACAACAATTGCCCCAAACAAAGCCTCAAACGGACTGATGGCAGATGTCAGAATAGGGCGAAAAGGAAAACAAACATGAACATAAACGCACACCGATGGTTGATGACCCAAGTTGCAGCGCCGATGGTGCGCGAAGCCGACCTGGGCTATTTCTACGATGGCGTGCGCACCAACCAGCCGTTGCCGTTGGCGCTGGGCCACGAGATCAGCGGCATCGTGGTTGCCGCGGGCGCCGGTAGCGAAGCCTGGATCGGCAAATCGGTCATCATCCCGGCGGTGCTGCCGTGTGGGCAGTGTGACCTGTGCCAGCGCGGCCTGGGCACGATCTGCCGCAGCCAGAAGATGCCGGGCAACGACATTCAGGGCGGGTTCGCCTCGCATATCGTGGTGCCGGGCCGAGGCTTGTGCGAGGTGGACCTGACCCGGTTGGAGAAGGCCGGTCTGACCTTGCCCCAGGTGTCCATCGTTGCCGATGCGTTGACAACGCCATACCAGGCGGTGCGGCGTGCGGGTATCGGCCCCGGCAGCCTGGCCATTGTCATCGGGGCGGGCGGCGTGGGCGGATACTGCGTGCAGATTGCGCGGGCCTTTGGCGCGACGGTCGTCGCTATCGACGTCGACGACCGCAAGCTCGCATCGATCGGCGAGCACGGCGCGGCCCTGACGATCAACAGTCGTACGCACGATGCGCGTGCGAGCAAGAAGATGATTTCCGACTTCGCGCGGGAGCAGGGTCTGCGCCAGACCGAGTGGTCGATTTTTGAATGCTCGGGCACCGCGCCGGGGCAGTTGACGGCCTTCGGCATGCTGGTCCATGGAGCGACCCTGTCCGTGGTCGGCTTCACGATGGACAAGATTGAAATACGTCTGTCCAACCTGATGGCCTTCGATGCCCGCGCGCTGGGCAATTGGGGATGCCCACCCGAATACTATCCGGCCGCGCTCGACCTGGTGCTGGACGGCAAAGTGCAGATCGCGCCCTTTGTCGAGACCCAACCGCTCGATGACATCAACCCGATCTTCGACGCCGTGCATCGCCGGGAGATCACCCGCCGTGTGGTGCTTGTCCCGTAATTTCCGATTTAACTGAGGAGAACCCATGAACGCCCCACTACCCCTGAACAGCATGCGCGACTTCAAGAACCATGATCTGGTCGACGACATCGCCAAACCCGGCGTGCGCTATGAGAAACGCCCGGCGCGCCGGCCCGATGGCAGCGAGGTTCCCGGCCTGTACAACGTCTGGATCCTGCTGGACAACCCCTCGCAATACAACTCCTACACGACCGACATGGTCAAGGGTGTGATCTTGGCCATGCGCGCTGCGTCCAACGCCCGCGACGTCAGCTGTGTGGTCTTCACCGGGGTCGGCGACAAAGCGTTTTGCACCGGCGGCAACACCAAGGAATATGCCGAGTACTACGCGGGACATCCGCAGGAGTACCGCCAGTACATGCGGCTGTTCAATGACATGGTCTCCAGCATCCTGGCCTGCGACAAGCCGGTGATCTGCCGCGTCAACGGCATGCGAATCGGCGGCGGCCAGGAGATCGGCATGGCCTGCGACTTCTCGGTTTCCTCCGATCTGGCGCGATACGGCCAGGCGGGGCCGAAACACGGCTCGGCCCCGATTGGTGGTGCCACCGACTTCCTGCCGGTGGTGGTTGGCGCAGAGCGCGCAATGGCGGCCTGCGTGTTGTGCGAACCGTTCTCCGCGCACAAGGCCTATCAGATGGGCATCCTGACCGATGTGGTGCCGGCGCTCAAGGTGGATGGCAAATTTGTCGCCAATCCCTTGGTTGAAACGCAGCGACAGTACGATGAATTTGGTCGCAATGCCTACGGTGAGCCAAAGACCGGGGATGCGCTCAAGGAAGGCAAGGCGGTGATGGCACGCGGCACCGTCGATTTGTCCATGCTTGATGCGCGTATCGAAGAGCTGTGCGCCAAGATTCTGCTGACCTTCCCCGATTGCACGACCAAGACGCTGGAGGAGTTGCGCAAACCCAAGCTCGAAGCCTGGAACCGCAACAAGGAAGATGCACGGGCCTGGCTGGCGCTGAACATGGTGACCGAAGCCCGCTCCGGCTTCACCGCATTCAACGCAGGCAGCAAGGATGACCGCGAAGTTGACTTCGTTCTGCTGCGCCAGAAACTGGCCGCCGGTCAGAGTTGGGTCGGTCCGTTGCACGACGAGATCCAGCCCAAAGGCAAGTCCAAAGGCTGAATCATGGCGCCGCTCAAAGACTGGCTCGAACACGATGGCGGGTTGCTGCGCCTGCGCTTGGCGCGGCCCAAAGCCAACATTGTCGATGCCGAGATGATCGCGGCCTTGCACGGCGCCTTGCGGGCGCATGCCAGCCTGGCTCCGCTGCGCGCCGTGCTCCTCGATGCGGAAGGGCCGCATTTCAGCTTCGGCGCCAGCGTCGATGAACACCTGCCGACGCAGTGCGCCGCGATGCTCGCGTCGCTGCACGCACTGGTGCTCGCAATGGTTGAGTTTCCGGTGCCGATCCTGGTAGCAGTACGAGGCCAGTGTCTCGGCGGTGGCATGGAAGTCGCCTTGGCCGGTGGCCCCATCTTCGCGGCGCCCGACGCGCAGTTTGGCCAGCCGGAGATGAAACTCGGTGTCTTTGCGCCCGCCGCATCGGTGTTGTTGCCGTACCGCGTGAACCAGCCGGCCGCGGAAGACCTGTTGTTCTCGGGGCGCTCGATCGGCGCGGCCGAGGCTCACACCATCGGCCTGGTCCATACCGTATTCGAGGATCCGGAGATCGCCGCGCTGGCGTATTTCTCTGAACACCTGGCCAACAAGAGCGCCGCATCGATGGCCTGTGCGGTGCTCGCGGCGCGCGGCGCGATGCTGCGCGATGTCCGCCACCGACTCGCCGAAGTGGAACGGCTATATCTTGATCGTCTGATGCAGACCCGCGACGCCAACGAAGGTCTGGTCGCATTTCTCGCCAAACGCAAACCGCAATGGGAGCACCGCTGATGTCCGCTATTGCGTTCCGCCACGCGCGGCTGCAGGACATCGAAACAGAGACAGCAACTTAGTTAGAAGGAGATTCACCATGGCTTTACTTATCAATGAAGACTGCACCGCCTGCGATGCCTGCCTGCCGATGTGCCCTAATGAGGCGATCAGCGTCGGAGACCCGATCTACGTGATCAATCCTTTGTCCTGCACCGAATGTGTCGGCGCCGAGGACGAACCCCAGTGCAAGCTGGTCTGTCCGGCGGACAGCATCGTGCAGCACCCGGACTTCGTCGAGTCGCGCCAGGAATTGCAGGCCAAATACGAATCGCTGCACTGAACTGCAGTACGGTTCTGCTGCAGCAACGGCCCGGTTGCCCGGGGCGGAGGTTGGCGAACTGTCGATCCGTCAGGGTGCGGCGGACGGCGGCTCGTGATCGGCGGCAAGACGTTTGTCAGCGATTAGCGGTTTTTTGATTCACCCGTATTTCCAGAACATCGCCGCCGTCAGAACTACCGCCCAGACCAGCACCCCCTGGCGTATCACGTGTTGCGGGATACGCCGGATGAAAAACACCGCGCTGTAGCCACCCGCGCTGGCGCCGATCAGGATCGGAATCGCGTAGAGCCAGGCGATCTGTCCTGATGGCAGGAACAACACCAGGCCGGCGGCGCTGAGCACGATGACCATCAGATTCTTTTTTGCGTTGGCCTTGTGGATGGAGGTCTCGCCAGCTATTGCGAGCGCGGCCAGCAAGATGATGCCCAGGCCAGCCCCGAAATAACCGCCGTACACCATCAATACGAACTCGAACACCAACAACCCCCGTTGCGACGGGCGTCGGCGCGGTGGGCGCCAGGCATGCAGCCGCCGCTTGATCGCCTCGCCGAATGCGAAAAACAGCGTCGCGGTCAACATCAGCCAGGGCACGGCTTTCGCGAATCGGGCCTCGCCGGTCCACAGCAACAGCATGCCGCCGATGAATCCGCCCACCGCTGCGACCCACAGGTTGGCGCCTACCTCGTGGCGCATCTCGGCCAGTTCCTTGCGATACCCGGCCAGCGCCAGCAGGTTGCCAGGTATCAGCGAGACCCAGTTGGTGATGTTGGCCGAGATCGGCGGCAAACCAACCGCCAGCAGCATCGGAAAGGTCAGGAAACTGCCCCCGCCAGCGACTGCCGTGATTGCGCCCGAGACGAATCCGCCCGCCAACAACAACACCAGGGTGGCAATTTCCATCGGAAGCGGGCGGTATCAGGGACGCGTGAGCATGCGCATGCGGCTATCGTATTCGACCCGGTCGACATAACAGCCGTGCAGATGCCGGTTGCCAGTGGCGGGGTTGAAGGCCTCGCGGCCGTGCAGGATGCGCCGGTTGTCGAATGCGGTCATTTCGCCGGCGGCCATTCTGAAGGTCAACCGGAACGATGGCTCGCGCGTCAGGCGCATGAACGCCCGGTAGGCGCGGTACCAGGCGTCCACCGTGTCCAGTGGCAGGTCGATCAGGTCGACCAGGTGGGTGTTGTAGCGGATTTCCTGAATCGTGCCGGCGTGGTCGAGTGTGATCACCGGCTTGCGGATGCGGATGTCGCATTCGCGGTCGAAGAACCGGCACGGAATCAAGGTGCTGGCCAGCATCGCGAAGGCCTCGGGATTGCTGCCCTGCAGCACCCGGGCCATTGCGAAGCCGTCGGCAAAGACCGAGCCGCCGCCTTGTGCGTCATTGGTGATGCAGTGCAGGAACTGATAACCGGGCGGCGTCTCCTGGTTGGTCAGGTCGGTGTGCAGGTACAGCGCCAGCGCGGTATAGGCCAGGTTGTTCGGATCGGGCTTGTTGACGACTTCAAAGGTCTGGCCGAAGTTGGTCTCGCGCAGGAAACCGATGCGCCGGGCGATGGCCATGCTGGCTTCTCCCTTGCCATCGATGCCATGCACGATGGTCAGCCCGTATCTTTTGGTATCCGTCAACCAGGCCATCAGTGCCGCGTCGTCGTGCAGTATGGCCTGGGCGGCATGGCGTGGCGCGCCGTCGGGCAGGTCGGCGGCTTTCCAGTATTGGTTTGCAACCGCCGCGCCGTCGCGCCGCTGCTCCCCAGGGCGGTGGGCGGCGAGCCAGCCGGCACCGAAACGGCTCGGCTTGGATGCATGCTCCCAATGTAATTCCAGTTGGCCATCGGCCAGGATCTGCGCCGACCGCAGCAGCGGAACTTCGGGCGCTGACAACAGGTCGAATTCGCGTTCGCCGGTCTGCGCATGAAAACCGCTCGGGCAGTTGTCGAGCAGCCACATCAGGCTGTATTCGCAGTTGCTGCCGTCGGAGAATCCGATCGCGATGGCTTGGGTGCCGCTGGGGTGGGCGGATGTGAACGTGATGTCAGACATGGATAACGACTCGATTGGCAACGACGATCCGGCTCGCCACGCAGCGGCTGCGGCACCCAGGCCGTCGATGGGAAGCCCAATCAACCAATTACCATATCAGTTCGCCGGGTGAAAAATTGTTCCGGCAATGACGCATTGTTTGCCACTTGCGACGCGCGCTGGCAAACGCCAGCAGGGGATAGGCCTGCGCGATCGCGGCGCCGGGCCCGGTGGCGAACGAGTTGTCGCGCTTGATGGTGCCCGCTACCCGAAGGTGAGCCCGCCCGCCCGCACAGTGGGCGCTTGGCAACGGGGCGGGGTTCAGGTGATCGTGTCTGCGATGTACTGGGCCGTCATCAGGTCCAGATGGGCTCCGCCACCCGACTTGAACAAGGTGATCTGCGCCTGATCGGTTCGGCCTGGCTGCGCGCCAGAGCATAGATCGAACAGGTCGCCGCGTATGTCATTCGGGCCGATCGTGCCGTTGGCGAGCGGCTGTGTCAGATCGCCAACATGCTCGACGGTGAACCAGCGGCTGTCGACATACACCTGGGCGCGGCGCACGGCTTCGTCGTCGGCCTCGCGCATCGCGGGCGTGAAACCACCGATCAGATCCAGATGCGTGCCGTGTTGCAACCAGGCACCGTGCACCAGCGGCCTGTCGCTGCTGGTTGCGCAACACACGATGTCGGCGGCACGCACCGCTGCCTCCAGGTCGACGCTGGCCTGCGCCGGAATCGCTCGGATGGACGCCGCCAGTTGTTGCGCCTTGTCCGGCGTACGGTTCCAGAC
>CAJDWO010000089.1_pt1 | contig 15396 bp, 15 predicted proteins | sample 7391601 | NCBI WGS metagenome assembly CAJDWO01 (sample SAMEA7055735, study PRJEB34461) | soil metagenome | biome: terrestrial ecosystem; feature: Peninsula; material: soil | place: Antarctica | collected 2016 | reverse complement strand
GATCTGGCGCGCAAAACGCAGACCTCTTGCCTGGTCACCACTGAAGACGGCACTTGAAAGCCCGAACTCGGTGCCATTGGCCAACTCCAGAGCGTGTTGCTCATCCCTGGCTTTCTGGATGCCGATCAGAGGGCCAAAGATTTCGTCCTTGCTGATGTTCATGTCAGCCGTGACATCGCCAAAGATGTGCGGTGGTATCGTCTGCCCATCAAGCTTGCCTTCGAGCAGTACGGTGGCCCCCTGTTCCCGGGCCTGGGTGATCTTTCGCTGCAGGCCTTGCAATTGCGCCTGGTTGATGATGGGCCCTATGGCTGTCTCCATCGCCGCAGGGTCTCCGACCTTGAGACCCTTGACGTGGGCAACGAATTTCTCGACAAAATCGTCATAGCGGCTTTGGTCAACGATGATTCGGTTAATTGCCATGCAGATCTGTCCCTGGTGCAGGAATTTGCCGAACACCGCAGCCTTCACCGCCTGGTCAATATCGGCGTCATCGAGCACCACAAACGGGCTGTTGCCGCCCAACTCCAAGGCAACTTTCTTGATGTATTCTCCGCCGGTGGCAATCTTGCCAATGTTCTTGCCTACGGGAGTCGATCCAGTAAACGAGATCATCGACGGCACAGAATGAGCGACGAACGCGTCGCCAATTTCAGAGCCGGGGCCGATGACCACGCTCAAGACTCCGTCCGGCAGACCAGCCTCTTCGAATATTTTGGCAATCAGAAGGCCGCCGCTGACCGGGGTATCACTCGCCGGTTTGACCACTACGGCGTTGCCCAGGGCGATCGCGGGAGCAACTGAACGCTGCGACAGATGCAGGGGAAAATTCCACGGGCTGATGACGCCGATGACACCTAAAGGACGGCGATAAACGAGGTTGTCCTTACCCTGAATATCACTATCGAAGGTGGCGCCTTGCGCTCTGGCCGGCATGCTGGCCGCTTCCTGGGTAATGGCTCGGGCGCTCGCCCACTCAATGTTGGCTTTTAACCGGGTGCTGCCGGATTCTCTGATCAGCCAGTCGATGATCTCTTCCTTGCGCTGATCGAATATGGCAACCACGCTTTGCAGCAGCCCCATGCGCGTTGCCGGCGGCGTCGCCGCCCATTTGGCCCCGGCAGTGGCGGCCTTCCGGTAGGCGTCATCCAGGTCTTGTGAGGTGGCAAGCCGGATTGAAACCAAAGTCTTGCCCGAGTAGGGATCAATATCCGGTCGGACCACATCACCACTACCTTCACGCCATTGGCCTGCCAGTGGCTGCAGGTGAAAGTCTTGATAAGGTTCAGTCATGGCCATCTCCTTAAGATGTCGGCAAGTCTCGATTGTCTGGTGCATCTGGCGACAAGGAATGTCCTTGCTCGATCACAGACTGTGAGCAACTCCTTGCGGCAAGCGCATGAAGATCGGCACGCTCGGGTCCGCGATCTGGCTGTCGTCATCGACGACGTCAACCAGCAGACGTTTGCACACTTTTGTGTCCTCGATTGCAGACGCGGCAGGTGCAAGCATAAGTCGCGAGCCTGCAAAGAGCGGCTTCGCGCGTGCTCAATGTGCTCCTGCATTGCGCGTACTCAATGTGCAGGCCAGCACTACCTCGACGGTGCGGCGATCCCCGACCATAAGACGTTGCACATCAACTGGCGCGTGATCCCTGCGGGCGATGTGCCGAGAGACCCCGCGGTCGCAAGTCAGTTCTCGCTTGCCGCAGGGTCCGCCGTCTCCGGCAGGTCGCCAACCAGGACGCGCTAAGGCAAGCGGATCAGAATGGGCACCCCGGCTTTGCGCAGGCAACCGGTCGTGACGCTGCCCAGGAACGCCGCCGATACCGGTGCAGCATTGGCGCGCGTGACCATCGCCAGCATCGTGCCGCGGTCGTCGCCTATGAAGTCCGCAATCGCCTCATGCGGCTTGTCGTCGTGTAGCACTTCCCAGCTGAATTCGACCCCATACTGCTTGCCCAGTTCGGCAGCACGGCCGTGTACATAGGAAGATTCCAGAAGGTCTCCAGAGGGCGCACCGGCAGACGCCATAGCCTTTGGATCAAGCACCGAGACCACGACCAACCGGGCACCGAGCCAGCGCGCAAGTTCGCCGGCCTGATTGCCGATGGACTCCGCACTCGGAGTGCTGTCCATCGGCGCCACGACCCTTTCGATCTTGATCGGCTCGGTCGGAGCCACGGCAAAACCCTCGGGCGGCCGGTACAACATGATCGGGCCCTGACCAGCGCGCAATACCTTCATGGCGACGCTGCCGAGCACGATGCTGAGCATGCCGGAACGCCCATGGGTCGCCATGGCGATCAGCGTTCCGGGCACCCGCGCTGCTTCCTTGACAAGTGCGGATGCGACGTCGCCGTCAGCACTGAGGCATTGGCCCTCGGCCTCGAGCCTGGCAGCCAACGCATCGACGTAGCCCGACGCCTGGGCGCGTTGGTCGTTGTCTTCGATGACACGCACCAGCGTAAGTTGCGATTTCGTTGCCCGGGAAATTCCGAGCGCGTAGGGAAGAATCGACTCGGCGATGGTGGATCCATCAAGAGCGACTAGCAGACGTTTGTACACTTTTGCCTTCTCCATTGCAGTCTCGGTAGGCGCAAGCATACGGCGAGACTTGGCAAACGACAACTTTGCACGTGCACCTTCTGCCGCGCCATTGCGCGCAGTCAAGACGCGAGCGATTTGCGCATGCTGCGCATGGCCATTGAGCGCACGCAATCCTGCTGTGGCGGTGCCCACTAGACTGACCGGTTTGAGCCACAACAGTGCACCTTCCCATCACACCATGAGCAAATACCTGTGTTTCAAACTCGAGCGACGACCTGCTCGGTGAGCGCAGGCCGATGAATGACCGCATGGACTTGAACGCTGGCTCGGTTTCACACGACGATCCGCCAGATGCCCTGACCATCCGTCCGATTCGTCTCTTCCCACAGGAGCGCCGCTCATGCCGCACAACCACAACCTCCCGCTGGCCTTGCAGCGCGCCCAGATGACCTACTGGATGCGCATCGGCGAGTTGCTGCACGAGAGTCGTAGGCGCTGGCTGGAATTGGCCCACCATGCGCTGGTGCGTGATACCCATGTGGCCCGTGCCGATACGGTTGAGACGAAGCAATCTCCTGACTGGACCGCGCTTGCCTCGTTGCCGATGCATACTGGATGGCGGATGTTGAACCATGGCGTGAGCAATACCCGGGATCTGACGCTGACGGCCATCAATAACCACGCCGCATTCGACGCTGGCATGCGGCGCGCGCTGGCGCAATGGCAGATCGAGACGGGGCAGGCGCTGAGCGTGACACGCAATGTCATGCCGTTCAGTGGCGCCTCGAAGAGTCTGATTGAGCCCGCCGAGTCCGCGGATCCTGCGCCGGCCGAGTCTTCGACCAAGCAGGAGCGCCAGTGAACGAAGCCAGCCTTCTCCGGTGACCTGAGGTGACGCTGCGCACGCCATGCAACGATGGTGTTTCGAGGAGACAAGTGTCGATGACACCCTGATCGTCCGTGTCGCGGTCAGCGTGCGAGACAAGGCTTCGAGGTGCCCGGTTCTGAACGGCGCCGCGATCATGCGTCTCGATCATTGAGAACCGACTGTCTGTCCGCCGCTTGAGTGCAGTCAATGCTGGCGCCGGAATTGCGTCCATGATGGACCAATGCGCAAACAACCATCTTTCTCCGCCAGTCTTCCCCGTGACTTGAAACGCACTGTCGGGCGTACGGAAACACCATTTGTCCCGGCTTACATCCGTGCCGATGGACTCACTCTCGGTCCCGAGGAGCGCGCCACCATCCGACAACGACTGGGTTCGAAGCTTGGGAAGTACTCAAACGATATCGAACGCGTCAGCGTCCGCATCTCCGATATCAATGGGCCTCGCGGCGGCGTCGACAAGGGATGTCGCATCAAGGTGGTGCTGACTGGACTTCCGAGCGTTTTGTTCGAGAGTCAGGCGGCCGCCTTGAAGGATGCAATCGACGGTGCGCTTTCGGGTATCGAGCGCGCGGTACGGCGCAGTGTCCAACGCCGAGCCATGAACCCCCTCAAGCCGGTTGCCACTGGTAGTGGTCAACTCCGCCTCGACGATGAACCCGACCAGGAGGCCTGAAATGTCTCTAACTTCCGGAATCGCTGCGCGGAGTGTTCTGGGATGCGACCGTGTCGGCCGCCTCATGAGCACGGTGCCGATTCCAGATAGGTTCGTTGCATTGTTGGAGCCAAACGATGGATGAATTGACGATCAGCGAGCGCAGCAAGCTCGTTGCGATGCTGAGTGAACGCAAGCACGTGATGTTGGGCGAAATCCGTGCGGGGCTCGCCGGCATGAGTGGGGAGTCCTATGAGGATCTCCTGTCCGGCACGTCGGATGCGGCCGACGTGGCGTTGGCAAACCTCATCACCGACGTCGCGTATGCCGAAGTGGCGCGTGACGCAGCCGAACTGCAGGACATTCGCGCCGCCGAAGTCCGCCTGGTGGCCGGCACCTATGGCACTTGCATCGATTGCGACGAACCGATTCCCTATGCGCGCCTGGCCGCTTATCCGACCGCCAAACGCTGCCTGCGCTGCCAGAAAATCCGCGAGGCTACCCGCGCGCCCGCCGGGGGCCGATGAGCCAGACGAGCGCATCGAGGTACGCCTGGCGGAGCTGGGTGCGCCGGGTGGGGCACTGGCTTTCATCCGTGCTGCGTATTGCGAATGTGTTGGCGCAGCCACAAGTGGGCAGCCGTCTGTCTGCGCAGTTGCACGCCTGGAACTAAAACAGGAGGACCACCATGTTCAACCAGATCACCATGGCATCCGTGCGTCTTGTCGAGCGCTGGCTGCCGGACCCGTTCATCTTTGTACTGTTGCTGACACTGGTGGTCTTCCTTGCCGGCATGGGCATCGAGGCGCAAACGCCGATAGCGATGATTCAGCACTGGGGAGACGGCTTCTGGGGGCTGTTGTCTTTCTCCATGCAGATGATCCTGATCCTGGTGACCGGCTGGGTTCTGGCCTCGACACCTTTTTTCCGGCGCATCCTGAGCATGTTGTCGAAATTGGCGCGCACGCCGGGCCAGGCGATCGTGCTGGTCACGGTGGTCTCGCTGATCGCGAGTTGGGTCAACTGGGGTTTCGGCCTCGTGATCGGTGCCATGTTTGCGCGCCAACTGGCACGCCGCGTCGCCGACGTCGATTACCGTTTGCTGATCGCCAGCGCCTACAGCGGCTTCCTCGTGTGGCACGGCGGGCTGGCGGGTTCGATTCCGCTGACCATCGCCACGCCGGGCCATTTCATGGCTGAGAGCATGGGCGTCATCGGCACCGGGCAGACGATCTTTGCGAGCTACAACCTGCTCATCGTGCTGGCGTTGTTCATCGTCGTGCCGCTGCTCAACCGGCTCATGATGCCGCGGCGCGACCAGACGATCTCGATCGACCCGGCCAAGCTCATTGAGACGCCGCCACCACCGTTGCCTGCCACGCAAACGCCCGCGGAGCGCATGGAGAACAGTATCTTGCTCGCCCAGGCGGTGGGCATCATGGGCCTCGTGTTCGTCGTCTACTATTTCGCCGTCAAACACGGCGGACTGAACCTGAACATCGTCAACTTCATCTTCCTGATGCTGGGCATTGCGCTGCACGGGCGACCCAGCCGTTTTCTCGAAGCGGTCGGCGACGCGGCACGGGGCGCCAGCGGCATCATCATCCAGTTTCCCTTCTATGCCGGGATCATGGGGATGATGATCGGCTCCGGCCTGGCCGCCAGCCTGTCGACCGGATTCGTGGCGATTTCCAATGAGACTACGCTGCCCCTGTTCACGTTCCTCAGTGCTGGAATCGTCAACATCTTCGTGCCCTCTGGTGGTGGCCAGTGGGCCGTCCAGGCGCCAGTCATGATTCCGGCCGCCACTGCGCTCAACGTCGACCTGGCGCGCATTTCGATGGCGGTGGCCTGGGGTGACGCCTGGACGAACATGATCCAGCCGTTCTGGGCGCTGCCGGCGCTGGCCATTGCCGGCCTGCGCGCCAAGGACATCATGGGTTTCTGTCTGATCGTGTTGCTCGTCTCGGGCGTTGTCATCGGCCTCGGATTGACTTTCCTGCCCTGAGTTGCCCTTTCGAGCTTGAAACCATGAAGTCCAATCACCCCTTCACCATTGACAAGATGCGTCTTCCATCGCCCGATCGACGTCGTGTCTTGCAGATACTCGCCGCCGCCAGTGCGGGGGGTGCCCTGTTCAGCACGGGAACCGCCGTCGCTGCGAACAAGGTCAAGACCACGGCGCGTATCGTCATCGTGGGTGCGGGCGCCGCGGGTCTGGCGGCGGCATCGCGCCTGGCCGCCAGGTTGGATGGCGCGAAGGTCACGCTGATCGACGCACGCAGGGAACACTTCTATCAGCCCGGCTTCACGCTGGTGGGTGCCGGCATCAAGCCGGCCGGCTATGTGACGTCGAGCACCGCCGAGTACGTGCCTGGCAACGTGGATCTGGTTGAAGAGCGTGTGGCCGAATTCGACCCGCAAGGCAACAAGGTCGTCACAGACAGCGGCAAGGCCTATGCCTATGACTTTCTGATCGTCGCCACCGGTATGACGCTGCAGTACGAGCAGATCGAGGGTATGGACGAGGGCCTGATCGGCAAGCACGGCATCGGCAGCATCTACCACAGCCCGCAGGCAGCGCTGGCCACCTGGCAAGCCATGTCGGCCTTTGCCGACAAGGGTGGCAATGGCGTGTTCCTGCGCCCCGGCACCGAGATGAAGTGCGCGGGCGCGCCGCTCAAGTACACCTTCATCACGGAGGACTACCTGACACGACGCGGTCAGCGCAGCAATGCGCAGATTGTCTACAACGCCAACAACAAGGTGTTGTTCGGTGTCCCCATCGTCTCCGAGAAGGTGCGCATGCTGTTCCAGCAGCGCGGCATCCAGGTCAACTATGAGCGCGTGCTCAAGCGCATCGATCCGGGCAAGCGCATCGCCACCTTCAGTACACCTGCCGGATCCGAGGAGCAGGGCTACGATTTCATCCATGTCATCCCGCCGATGCGCGCGCCGCAGGCTGTCCGCAACAGCCCGTTGCGCTGGCAAACCGGACCCTGGGCAGACGAGGGCTGGATGGAGGTGGACAAAGGCACGTTGCGCCACGTACGTTTTCATAACGTCTTCGGCGTCGGCGACATCGCCGGTGTACCCAAGGGAAAGACCGCTGCCAGCGTGAAGTGGCAGGTGCCTGTGGCGGTCGACCACCTTGTGGCTGAAATCTCCGGCGGCACCTCGCAAGCACTCTATACCGGCTACACCTCATGCCCGATGATCACGCGGCTGGGACGCGCGATGCTGGTGGAGTTCGATTACGAGAACAACCTGGTGCCATCCTTCCCTGGCGTTGTCGCGCCGCTCGAAGAGCTATGGGTCAGCTGGGTCATGAAGACCATGGCGCTCAAGCCCACCTACATCAGCATGCTGCGTGGCCGCGCCTGACGGTGTGTCCATGAACAAGGAGAAGTCGCCATGAACGCGCTCGACCCGATGATCCTGTTGGCCATCTTCCAGGAGATGCTCGGCCCCGTGCTCTGGCTGCTGCTGGCCGTGGTCGTGCTGGGTCTGTTGGCGTTCGTGGCGCTGCTCGTTCGCGAGAGAGGCGTGGCTTCGCGCCGGCTCGTCCTCTCGCAAGTACTGGGGATCCTCGGCGGGGCGCTTGCGTTGGTAGTGATGGCAAAGGTATCGTCTTCCGGCTTTACGGACGCCGCTGGCCCGATCGACTGGATCTTGATCGCTCTCGTATTTGGCGCCGGCTTGATCGGCTCGGCGATCCTGATCTATACCGCGGCCGGCTGGTGGTCTGTCCGGCGCCGCCCGGCTTGACAGACGCGCGAACACGCACTGAATCAACTCTCGTTTTGCACCTGTGTAACGCGACCTCTATCCCAGCGCGGTGTCGAGCAGCATCATGACGATGAAGCCGCCGATCAGACCCAGCGTGGCGGCCTGCTCGTGGCCCTTGCGATGGGTCTCGGGGATGATCTCGTGCGAGACCACCCAGATCATGGCGCCGGCGGCGAACCCCAGTCCGAGCGGATAGAGCGGCGCAAAGCCCGAGCTGAGGGCGACGCCGACGACCGCACCGATCGGCTCGGCCAGTCCGGTGAGCGCGGCGGCGGCCGTGGCTCTCCAGGGCGAGTAGCCCACGGTGCGCAGCGCCACGGCCACCACCAGACCTTCGGGCACATCTTGAATTGCAATCGCTGCCGCCAGCGGTATTCCCACTGAAAGATCGCCGCCGGCAAAGCCGACCCCGATCGCCATGCCTTCGGGAAAGTTGTGCAGCGCGATGGCGAACACCATCAGCCAGACCCGGCGCAGTTGCATCCAGTCGGGGCCATGGCGACCGGCCGCGGGGTGCTCGTGCGGCACCAGTTTGTCGGCGAACAACAGGCAGATGGCGCCCAGCAGCAACCCCGCCGCAACGGTCATGACTCCTGCGAGCTTGCTGCCAAGGATGCCGGTTCCTGCGTCGATGCCCGGCAGGATCAACGAAAAGCAGGCGGCTGCCACCATCACCCCGGCACCGAAGCCGAGCATGACGGCTTCCCAGCGATCCGAGATGCGACGCACGAACAGAGCCGGCAGCGCCCCCACTGCGGTGGCCAGCGCCGCCACTGCCGAACCGGCCAGCGCCTGACCCATCGGCATGTCCAGGCGTGTGCCACCCTGCGCCCAGGCGACCCATACCACGCCTGCAAGCAGCACGACGAACAGGGCGCCACCGCCCAAGCGCACCGTGCGCGCATGGCGCGGGTCGTTCAAAAAGCCCTGCAACCCGCGCACGGTGGTGTTCATAGCTTGACCTTAACTCAAATCGGTGTGTATCCGGAGGTCCGTGGCTGGATCGTTTCGGTCGGGGTTGATGCGAGAGTCTGGAACATCTCTACCATGGCGCTGACCTTGAGCGCACTCAATGCCCGCGCCCGCGCTCGGACGATGATTCAGCGATGGCTACTACAGAGACCTTTCATGTTGGCTTGGACGCGTCGGGCACCGCAGTTGCGTTGGCGTCAAGCCTTGGCGCCGGCAGGGCGCGCACTGTGCCGGTTGGTTCATGGCCATGAGCAGGGCCTTCGTCGACCGCGAACAGGCCGGCCGCGCGTTGGCCGAACGTCTGCTGGAACTGCAACTGCAGCCACCGATCGTCGTGTTGGCGCTGCCACGTGGCGGCGTGCCCATCGGCTTGCTGGTGGCCCGCGCGCTGAACGCGCCGCTGGATCTTATTCTGGTGCGCAAGATCGGAGCGCCGATGCAGCCGGAGTTGGCGGTGGCGGCGATCGTCGACGGCGACCCGCCAGACATCGTCGACGATGAAGAGAACCAGGCCTTGTGTGGCGTGAGCCGCGACGACGTGTTGGTGCTGGCGCGCGAGGAGCAGCGCAAGAACGAGCGCCGCCGCACACTGTATCTTGGCGGCCGCGCGCCTGTGCCCGTGCAGGATGCGACAGTGGTCGTCGTCGACGATGGCATCGCCACTGGCACCACCATGCGCGCGGCGCTGGTCGCATTGCGTCGTCGCCGTCCGGCACGGGTGGTACTGGCGGTGCCGGTGGCGCCCGCCGAGACGCTGGAGCGCTTGCGGACCGAAGTCGATGATCTGGTGTGTCTGGTGCAACCTTCGCCCTTTTTCGCCATCGGTCTGCACTACGATGATTTCCATCAGGTCGACGACGATGAAGTGGTGACCGCGCTCGACGCCGCGGCGGCTCACATGCGGGCGAGGTGATCGGCGCGAGGCGGCAGCCTGCACGGGCTCCATGCGTCAGGGAAATCTCAATCATCCTCGCCAGCTTTGGCGCAGTTGATCGATCCACTGGATTCGTTCGCCGCGTGACCGTCAGCGCGGACCAAGGCCCATGCGCGCGAGCAGAGCGTCACGGCGCACGAACTGGTGCCACAAGGCGGCCGCGATGTGCAACGCGATCACCACCATCAGCAACTTGGCCACGATGCCATGTACGGCGCGCGGGAGAAACTCCTTGAAATCTGCCGGCAGACTGCCGGTGCCGCCAAAGACGATATCGGGCAGGCCCGCCAGCAGCGCCGTTCCCAAGCCGCTGGCCGCCATCACGAAGACCAGCAGATAGAGCGTCCAGTGCGCGAGCGGCCCCAGCTTGTCGAGCAAGGCGTTGCCAGTGACGGCTGGCGTCGGGTGTGCCGTGGTCAAGCGCGTCACCAGGCGCAGCAGCATCAGCGTACCGATGGTGATGCCGATGATCATGTGGCCCTTGAGCGCGCCGATCTTGTCAGGTGAACTGTTGGGCAAGGGGTCGAGCGAGAAGGTGCCCATCAGCAACATGAAAATCAGGGCCGCGGCAAGCAACCAGTGCAGCACGACGAGGGCGGTGTGATGACGGCGAACAGCCATTTCGGTACTCCTTTTCTGTGGGTTCATGTGCGCGCGTTCGTCCTGTTCGGCAACCGGCGCATGCGTCTTCCGGCGGTCCGCAGGCAGCGGCTTGCGCCTTGTCCTTCGATCCCCGCGAGGACGCTTCAAACAGCAGTCTCCAAGCTGCGAGCGTAGTTACCAGCGCAGGCCAGCGCGTTCATGCGGGAACGATGCAACAACGCCCGTTGTGCCGCGGCCGCGTTCGCTTCCTGACCTTTCCAGGCGGCCAATACCGGCGCCTGCAGCGCCCGTCCATACGAGAAACTGACTTCCCACGGCTGCGGGCCCATCGTATTCATCGCGTTCAGGTGATCGGTAGCGTCTTCGGCGCTTTGCCCGCCGGACAAAAATACGATGCCCGGAACCGCGGGCGGCACATGGCGACGCAGCGTTCGAAGGGTGGCTTCGGCAACCTGCTGAACATTCGCCTGCCGCGCGCATTTCATTCCCGCGATGACCATGTTCGGCTTTAGCAGCATGCCCTCCAACGCCACATTCTGCGCATCGAGCGCGTTGAACACGGCAGCCAGCAATCGGGACGTCACCACTTCGCACCGTTCGATGTCGTGGGATCCGTCCATCAGTATTTCCGGTTCGACGATCGGGACCAGTCCCTGCTCCTGGCACAGTGCGGCGTAGCGCGCCAATGCGTGCGCGTTGGCCCACAGTCCGGAAGACGTTGGCACGTCCCGCTCGTCGATCTCGATCACGGCCCGCCACTTGGCGAACTTCGCCCCCAGTTGCCTGTACTCGGCCAGCCGCTCGCGCAAACCGTCCAGTCCTTCTGTGATCTTCTCGCCCGGGTGCAGCGCCAGGGCTTTGGCGCCCTGGTCCACCTTGATGCCGGGAACGATGCCGCGATCCGACAACAGCTTGGCGAACGCCACTCCGCCGCGTGTGCCTTGGCGCAGCGTCTCGTCGAACAGGATCACGCCGCCGATGGCTTCTTCGATGCCATCGGCCGTGAAAAGCAGCTCGCGATAGCGGCGCCGGTTCTCTTCGGTGGACTCGACGTTGATGGAATCAAAGCGCTTCTTGATTGTCGGATTGCTTTCATCCGCCGCCAGCACCCCCTTGTTTCCAGCGACGATGGACTTGGCCACTGAGTGAAGTTCAGCTCTGTTCATACGATGTTTGCTCCTTAGATGATGGACGCGCTCCCAGACGCAGAATTCTGCCGGCATCCTTGAGGTTGAGTTTGCACCCGCCAGACGTCCCTGTCTTGCGTTGGCTCAATTGCACGGCCCGCGCGCTGCGGCATCGTGGCGTCACAGACATTCCTTGCAGGCAAAATCAGGCGTTGCCTGCATTCTCTGGCAACTTTGACTCTGTGAAGGAATGACATGGCAACACGCAAGAAGACGAAGAAGTCCGAGCTCGCACAGGCAGCCGACCACCTTGGCACTGCTTCCATGGAGGTTGGCACCGCCTTGGCGAACAAGTTCGATGACATGGGTGACGCGATGTCCGCGGGCCTGAGAAAGGCCAGGAAGAAGCTGCTGGCGCAGCGCGATGATGCCAAGCGTCAGATTGAAAAGCTGATGAAGTTGGCGGATGAACAACAGGCAAAGGTGCATGCGAAAGCGCGCCGGGCAGTCAACGCCGCGCGCAAGTCCGTCGAGAAAGCCGAGAGAGAACTCGAAGCGACCAGGCGCAGCACCGCCAAGAAGCTCGAGAAATTGCAGATCAGCGCCGAGCGCAAGGCCAAGGCGATGCGCAAGGCCATCGACAAGGAAACCGCGAAGTTGCAGAAAGCTGCCGCCAAGAAAGCTGCAGCGAAGAAACCTGCGGCGAAGAAACCAGCGGCAAAGAAAGCCGCGGCCAAGAAACCTGCTGCCAAGAAATCTACGGCAAAGAAAGCCAGCACACGCAAGTCTGGCAAATAGGGCGCGCCGCTCCGGCGGTGTTCAACCCTTGCGGGCGCGTTCCGCCGCTGCCACCGCCACCTTCGCACTGGCGAAGCTGTCCGGGTTGACCGATATCGAATCGATGCCCGCGTCGACCAGGAAGCCGGCAAATGCCGGGTGGTCGCTCGGCGCCTGTCCGCATAAGCCGATTTTGCGACCGTGCGCGTGCGCCTTCTCGATCGCCTGTGTGATCAGCGCCTTGACAGCGTCGTTCTGATCGTCGAAGAGTTCGGCCAGGCGGCCCGAGTCGCGGTCGACCCCGAGCGTGAGTTGGGTCAGGTCGTTGCTGCCGATCGAGAAGCCGTCGAAGCGTTCGGCGAACGCATCGGCCAGCAGCACGTTGGATGGAACCTCAGACATCACGTAGACCTGCAGCCCGCGCTCGCCGCGCCGCCCATCGCCGCCAGCACGCGGTCGGCTTCGGCCGGCGTGCGGCAGAACGGGATCATGACGATCACGTTGTCGAAGCCCAGTTCCTCGCGCAGCATCTTCACGGCACGGCATTCGAGCGCGAAGCCGGCTGCATATTCGGGGCTGTAGTAGCGGCTTGCGCCACGCCAGCCGAGCATCGGGTTTTCTTCCTTCGGCTCGAAAGGTTCGCCGCCAATCAGGCGCGCGTATTCGTTGGTCTTGAAGTCGCTCATGCGCAGGATTACCGGCTTGGGGTAGCGCGACGCGGCGATGCGGCCGATGCCGCGCGCCAGCGTATCGACGAAGTATTGCTGCTTGTCGTCCCAGCCGCGCGTCAGTGCATCGATCTGCTTCTTGGCATCGGCGTCTTCGAGCGTGGCCCAGTTCACCAGCGCCATCGGATGGATCTTGATGTGGTTGTTGATCACGAACTCCATCCGCGCCAGTCCCACGCCGTCGGCCGGCAGCCGCCACCAGCGCAGCGCGCCGGCCGGGTCGGCCAGGATCAGCATGACGTCAGTGCGGGTCTCGGGAATTTTGTCGATGTCGATCTGCTCGGTGTCGAAGCTCAGAATGCCCGCGTAGACATGGCCGATGTCGCCTTCGGCGCACGACACCGTGATCTGCTGGTCATCCTTGAGCAATCGCGTGGCATCGCCGGTGCCGACGATGGCCGGCAGCCCGAGCTCGCGGCTGACGATCGCAGCGTGCGAGGTCCGTCCACCATGGTCGGTGACGATGGCCGCCGCGCGCTTCATGATCGGCACCCAATCCGGGTCGGTGATCGAGGTGACGAGAATGCCGCCTTCCGGAAACTCCGCAGCGTTGCCTGGCTTATCGCGCCGGCACACCGGGCCAACGGCGATGGCGGTGCCGATGGCGTTGCCGCTGACCAGGCGCTGGCTTTTTTGCGTCAACCGGTAGGTCTGCAGCACAGCCGCCGACGCTTGCGATTGCACGGTCTCCGGACGTGCCTGCACGATGAAGAGTTCGTCGCTGTGCCCGTCCAGCGCCCATTCGATGTCCATCGCCATGCCATAGTGCTGCTCGATGACCACCGCCCAGCGCGCCAGTTGCAGAACCTGATCGTCTGACAGTACGAAACGTGTACGGTCGGCAGCATCGGTATCAACCATCCGTGTCGGGCTTTCGCGGCCTCCGTGGCCTTCGGCATAGACCAGCTTGGCGGCCTTGGCACCGAGGCGACGCTGAACGATGGGTCGACAGCCCGGCTTGGCCAACAGCGGCTTGTAGACCTGGTAGGCATCGGGATCCACGCTGCCTTGCACCAGCGTTTCGCCCAGACCCCACACGGCGTCGATCAGGACCATGTCGGGGAAGCCGGTTTCGGTGTCGATCGAGAACATCACGCCGGCGCCTCCGATGTCCGAGCGCACCATGCGCTGCACACCGACCGACAGCGCCACATGCATGTGCTCGAAGCCGTGGGCATCACGGTAGATGATGGCGCGGTCGGTGAACAGCGAGGCCAGGCAGCGCCGGCACGCGTCGAGCAAGGCGGCCTCGCCGCGGATGTTGAGATACGTATCGTGCTGGCCGGCGAAGCTGGCGTCCGGCAGGTCTTCGGCGGTGGCGCTGCTGCGTACGGCGACGTCGGGCTCTGGTGTGCCGACATCCTGCGCGAGCTGGCGATAGGCTTTGCGGATATCTTCGGCCATGGCCGGTGGCCAGGGGGCTTCGTCGATCAGAGCGCGGATCGCAGCGCCGGCGCTTTCGAGCGGCTGGCGCTGCGCGCGGTAGTCGGCCAGTACTGTCTCAATCGGTGCCGTGAGTTCGTTCTCCGACAGGAAATCGCGATAGGCCTGGGCCGTGGTGGCAAAGCCTTGCGGCACGTGGATGCCAGCCTGACCGAGGCGTTGCGTCATCTCGCCGAGCGAGGCGTTCTTGCCGCCGACCTTAGGCACGTCGTCCTTGCTCAGTTCGGAGAACAGCAGGGTGTATGCGTGTGCGTTTGTCATGGTGGATTCCAATACAAGTCAGGGCGCTTTGACGGGATAACCCAGCGTCTGCGACAGCAGGACCTGCTGGTCGGGTGTGAGGCCGAGGGCATCGGCGATTGCGTTGCGGTCGATCCAGGCGCGGATCACCGTCGACAGACCATTTGCGGCGGCGAACAGATAAATGTTCTGCGTGATCGCCCCGGCCGCAACCGCGGCATATAGCTCGCGCTGTGCGGCCGGCACCATGCGCATGCGCGCATGGTCGGCAACGAAGACGAGGTCAAGCGGTGCATCACCGACGAAGTCCTGGTAGCCTGTGACGTGCCGCAGGTCGCAGTCGGCCACGCGGTGCAGGGTGTGCCCGGTTGCGTCGTAGAGGTAGGCGCCAGAGGGCAGGGCGACGTAGAGGTCGATCTCCTGGGCACCGAGTGCCGACGGGGCGGTGCGCCCGCCGTCTTCCCGGTTCATGCCCCAGGCAGCCCAGAGCAGGTTGGACAACACCGGCAGCGGCAATGCGGTGCGAGCGAAGTCACGTGCCGAGCGACGCAAGGCAAGTGCGTCCATCAGTGGCAGGCCGCCTTGGCGTTTTGCGGGCGGCAGCGTGATCGTTACTGCGCCGTCGCCTTGCGCCGGTCGCGGCCGCAAGCGCCCCATGGCGCCCAGGGCCAGTTTTGTCAACGTGCTCATGGG
>CAJDWO010000065.1_pt1 | contig 15644 bp, 10 predicted proteins | sample 7391601 | NCBI WGS metagenome assembly CAJDWO01 (sample SAMEA7055735, study PRJEB34461) | soil metagenome | biome: terrestrial ecosystem; feature: Peninsula; material: soil | place: Antarctica | collected 2016 | reverse complement strand
GCGGCCCAGCGCACCGGCACCCAGCGGCTTCTGGCCTGTTGTCGCACCGGCGGCAACTCGGCGATGTCATCGTCCGGCGGCAATACCTGCGCGGGCAGGGGAGTGGCTACCGGCGCTGGCAGGGGAGTGCCTACCGGCGTGGGCGCCACGACGGTGCTGTCCTGCGGAGCCGGCGTCGCGCAGGCCACCAGAATTTCTACAATGCCCACACAGGCCAGTGCGAGTGCGGCGCGGCGCAGGAGATGAAACATGATCCTTATTTTGCTTGAAGCCCTGCTGGCCCTGGCATTGCTGGTGCTGATCGTCTGGTGGACGATGTTCTCGGGGCGCCGCAACGGCGAACTGCATGATGCACCAGAAACCAACACACAAGCTGACCCCGCCTTGCCGCCGCCCGAATCGGAAAACGATGACGGCAGACCGACGCCACCGCGCTGAATTCGGACCCGACGTCCACCGCGTCGCGCTCGATGCGCTTCTTGCAGCCTGCCCTCGCCTCGTAACGACTGGCCAACCAGACCCGGCTCATCAACAATGGGGCAACCAGGGCGACCAGCGCGGTTCACAATATCCGATGTTCCAGTGCCGGCAATTGCAGCCGTACCTGGCGCAAGCGCTCCAGAGCCAGGTCGGCGATGTCCACGCCATCACCTTCGGCGCGCTGACACAGGATGTCGCCCCATGGGTCGACCACCATGCTGTGCCCCCAGGTGCGGCGCCCATTCTCGTGCAGCCCGCCCTGGGCCGGCGCGGCAACGTAGGCCAGATTCTCGACGGCCCGGGCACGCAGCAGCAACTCCCAGTGCGCCTGGCCGGTGGTGTAGGTGAAAGCACTGGGCACCAGCATCAGATCAGCGCCGGCCTGTGCATAACGCCGATACAGTTCGGGAAAGCGCAGGTCGTAACACACACTCATGCCGATCGTCCAGCGGTGGCCGTCGCGTGCGGGCACCGTGAACGTCACCGGCGCATGGCCGGCCATCAGCACCCGCGATTCGTCAAATCGCTCCTTGCCATTGTCGAACCGGAACAGATGGATCTTGTCGTAGCGCTGCACGCAGGCGCCACTGGGATCGAACACCAGGCAGCTATTGGTGACGCGCTGCTCGCGGTCCTCGACCGATCCATCGTGCAAGGTCAGCGGCAAGGTGCCGCCGACAATCCAGATCTTCAGCGAGCGTGCGGCATCGGCCAGGAATCGCTGGATCGGGCCGTCACCAAAAGGCTCACGGATGCCGAGCTTGTCGGTGTCGCGATGGCCCAGCAGACAAAAATATTCCGGCAACACCGCGATCTCGGCGCCATCGGCCGCAGCTTGGGCAAGCAACACGCCGGCACGGTCCAGGTTGGTTTGCAAAACGGTCGCGGAGACCATCTGGATGGTGGCAACTTTCATGGGGTACTTCCTGTCATCGGGATGATGCACCGGGCGGCGCGGCGTCGGTCGCGTTGGCGGGGGGCTTGGCGCGAACACGCTGGATCTGCGGGTCGATCCAGCTGCCGTCAATATGAAACTCCTGCGTGGCCGCCGCCATCAGCGGCTTGCGCAGGATGACCTGTGCCAGAAAGGTGCCCAGACCGATCGCAGGGTTGATCGCAGCGGCGATCAACGAGGCTGTACCGGCGTTGATCTCCGGCACCACCAAGACCCGGATGTCCTGGGTTTCGCGGAACAGGTCGGCCTGTCCCTCCATCAGCACTGCGGCATTGATGCCTTTCATCTGCAGGTTGTCGGTGTACGCGATCCCTTGTTCAATGCGCACGTCGCCGCGAAAGAAGTCGAACGCGAACCCCTCGCTGAACACATCCCGGAAGTCCAGCGTCAGGCGCCGGGGCAGCGATTGCAGGCTGAGCACACCCAGCAATTTGGCAAGTCCCGGATCGGCCTTGAGGAACTGGCCGTTCTCGACGTTGACGTTGAACGCACCGGACAGGCTGGCGTAATCCAGCGATAGCGGAGAGCCGACCCAGGACACCTGACCCTGCATCAGGCCGTTGCCGCGTCGCACCACATCCTTGGTGCCGAAACGGGCCAGCAGTTCCCCCGAGTTCTTGATGTCGAGCCGGAAATTCATCACGGTACGGCGTTGCTGGACGCCCCGTTTGCCGCGTTGTGCCGGCGTGACGACCGATGCGCCGTCTGCATACTGCGCACGGATCGCGGCCCAGTTGCCGGTCGCGCGAAGGACCGCCTCTGGCGTGATCACGTCGAACCGGTTCAGGCGCCATTCGCGGCCACCCGTGCCAGAGCCGTCCACCGCGCGGTTGACCGCCTCAACCTCGACCCGACCGAGCTTCTTGCCACGTAACTCCAGGTCCTCGACCACGATGTCAAGCGCCGGGATCGATTGCGGCTGATCGTCCAGCAGGCTCTCGACTTCACTGGCCGACGACGGCGCCAGCGTCAGTCGTGCCAACCGCGCATACAGGCGTCCGGCGCCGGGCCCGGTCGGCTGGCGGTATTCGACATATCCGTTGAGCTGCTGCGCTTCGAGATTCGCGCGCCACACGGAGCCCTCGCGCGAACCGCCGGCAACCAGGTCGTTCAGGGTACGCCCGCCCGCCGAGATACTGCGCGCTCGCAGCGCCAGGCTGCTCGGCCAATAGCTGCCCGCGGCATCGGCGCCGGAAGGTGGCGAGGCTGCTGCGGCACCGCCAACCTGCGTCATCAACAGCTCCCAGGCATCCACATCGACCGTGTCGAACAGCAGATTGGCGACCACACCCTCGCGCGGCAGCAGCGTGGCCTCGGTGACTCCGATGCCCACCGCAATCGCACCACGCAACACACGCGGTTCAGCGCCGGAGAGGTCACGCAGGTATCGCACCGATGCCACGCCGCCCAGCTCGAGCAACAACTGGTCCTGCCGGAGTGCGGCGGCCTCACGCACCGGCAGCGACTCCAGATGCAGCGGCATGGTCTGCTCGGCCGACTTGCCCAGTGGGGCCGGCAGATCGAGCGCCATACCCGCCAAGGTGCTGGAGACCACAATCTCGGGTTCGCCCTGGCGCATACCGATGTTGGCGCTGTAGCTGGTGCTGCCCGACAACCGGGTGGCCAACCGCGACACGAAGCCCAATTCGCGCGCCTGGCGCAAGCCATCGGCACTGACCGTTCCCTGCAGGCGAAAGGCCAGCGCCGGCGACTCCGTGGCTTGGGCGCCGGTTGCCGCAACCGGTGCTTGCGATCCGCCGTCGATCCGCACGTCGCCACCGAGAAAGCGACCCTGCACGCCATCGACACTGAACCCCGTCTCCGTGAATCCGACCGTACCGCGCGCCCGCTGCAGGCGCGGCACGCCGGACGCCACTTGCAGGTCGTTACCCTGCAAAACGACCGTGCCGTGCACCCGGGTCTGATCGGCGTCCTCGAGCGGCACCTCCAGCTTGAGCCGCAACTGCGCATTGCCGCTGCCGCTGAGGCCGGCCATGGCCTGCTCGGTCATGGTTGCCACCGGCGAGCTGGCGACAAAACCCAGCATGTCCCCCAGCGGGCCATCGGCCTCCAGACTCACTTCGACCACGCTGTGGTGGGTCAGGTCCGCGATCACCGCGTCCGCCCGGGCCACCTGCAGCGTCGGCACGCCTACCAGACTGCCCCGTGCGCCTTTGACCTTCAGGCTTTGGCGGTCGATCACCAATTCACCGGACAGGCGCGTTGCGGCCGGCCATGGCCGGGCATCGGCCGACTGCAGGCTGCGCGGCACATAGGCCAACGTGGCGTCAGCGATCTGGGCAGTGATCAAAAACTCGCCTCTGCGCGCATCGGCAAACGGCATGTCCCACAGATCACCTTTGACCTTGAATGCGACTGCGCTGGCCGCGCCAGCCTGCACCGCGTCACGTACATAGTGACGGGCGTCGGACCCGAGCACCAGCGGCAGGTAGCGGTGAACCCGGGTGGCATTGGCCCGGCTCAGTTTGCCTTGCATGTCGAGCACACCGGGGAAGCGGGATCGACTGGCAGACTGGGCCGGATCACTCGTGTGCCACTTCAGGTCCAGCACGCCATCGGCGTCCGTATTGCTGAATTGCGCACGGGCCAGCTGGACCTGCAAGTTGTCGCCGCGGCGCTGCCAGCTCAGCTCGCCTGACAGGCGCTTGAAAGGCACCACCGATTCTTCGAAAACGCCGGGAAAGTCGATGCTGCCATCGGCCATTGTCAGGTTGGCCTTGCCCCCTGCCTGATTGAACGAAAAATTGCCTTGCAGGCCCTTCACTCCCGGCGTGCCGATCGATCGGGCAGAGCCTGCCGGTGCACCGGTGGTGTCGGGCACCGCGCGTATCGCCAACCCTTGCACCTGGCCGTCGACCTGGTAGGTGGCGTCTTTCCCGATGGGCTGCTGCCACTGCGCCCGGATCGTTTCGACCAGGCCAGCCGGCTGATGGCGTGCGAGCGCCTGGCGCAGTGCGGCATCGAGCGGCACCCGTTCGGCAATTTGCGCCAATGCGGTCAGGTCCAAACGATCGGCCTGGAGCACTCCTGACGCCGGTTTGCCGTCAACCGCCAGTTGCTGGCGCAGGCTCAGATTACCGCCGGGCCAGCGGATGCCGTCCTGCGTCTCGAACGCCAGATCGCGGGTGGCGAATGCACGACCATCAGGCGCGAAGCGACCGCTCAGGCGTCCGGACACCGTTGCCAGCCGCAAGGGCTCGAGTGTTTGATCGAGCCGCACAGCCACCTGCACCAGAGCCAGATCGGCGGTGGCCGCCGTGACCTGTCCGCGCTGGATGTCGACCCAGGCGCGGATCGCGCCGTGCCCCTGGTCTATGTCCACACCCGGATCGGCGTATTGCTTGAGCTGGGCCACGTCGACCCGCGAAAAATCGGCAAACGCCTGGCCAGACCAGTCCCTCCAGCGACCATTGCCCATCGACAGAAAAGGCTGCTCAAAACGCGCCATGAGCTGGAACCGGTCACCCCATTGCACTGACGGGGTGGCGTCCAGCCGCATCTCGTGCATGCGCGCGCGGTTGCGCAGCACCATGTCGACGGCGCTCAGTTCCAGCGGCGGCACGGCCCGCAGCTCATCCGTCCAGACGATGGAGCCATGGCGGATGACGAACTCCGGTTGCGAGAAGATGCGGTCCAGCAACGCTTCGTCCGTCTCCTGGTGGCCATGGGACAGATCGAGCCCGGCGACCCAGATGCGGCCATCCGGGGATCGGCGCACATTGAGTACCGGGCTGTCAAGCAGGATCTGATCGAACTGCAGCTTGAGCAACGAACGCGGCGACAACGAAACCAGGATACGCGGCAGGCGCAAGGCTTCGCGTCCCTGGTCATCAAATAGCCGCACATTGCCGAGCTCGAAAGCGGGCAGCAGATTGTTCGAATAGGCGGAGATCGAATCCACCCGCACTGGCAACCCCACCAGGCGCGTGGCAGCTGCTTCGAGCTGCGGACGCAGCTCACCGATTCGCGGCACAATCCACAAATGCAGGACGCCCCACGACGCGGCGAACAGCAACCACGCCAATAACAACAGCGTCAAAGTCCAGCGGGCCACAAACGCCAGGCTCTTCAAGAGCCGGGTTGGTGTGGGTGCTGGCGTCAGTTCATTCATCGTGCATGCGCGATCGACACAGGAATTATGACCGCCAAGTTTGAAGAAGGTGGCCCAGGGGCCGTCGCCGCCGCAGCAGAAGATGCATCTGAATTGCGTGGTGTGACAGCACTGTCCGCCTACTCCCGATTCGGCCAACGGGTGCGTCGCCGTTACCCGAATGAACGCGCGCTGCTTACCGTTGGGCTGCCCACACGCGCGGCATACGAGACCATGCTGGGCCAATTGACAACGCAGGGCACCGACCTGGGGTCGGCCTTGCGGATCGTGCGCCAGGTCGCACTGGAACGGCTGATGACGCTGGACTGCGATGGCCAGGCCACGGTGGCGCAGATCACGCTGGCGATGACGTTGTTGGCCGAGTTCGCGCTGGACATCTCCTGCGAGCATGTGCTGCGCCAGCTCGACGAACAACATGGTGTACCGCAGGGGCCTGACGGCCAGCGCGCCCATATCTGGATCATCGGCATGGGCAAACTGGGCGCACGTGAGCTCAATGTGTCGAGCGACATTGACCTGATCTACGTGTACGACCAGGATGGCGAGACCAGGGGCAACCTGCAGGGCCGGGCAATAGTGTCAAACCAGGAGTATTTCGGCAAGGCGGTACGCGCGCTCCAAACGTTGATCGGCGAGACCACCGAGCACGGCTTTGTGTTCCGGGTCGATCTGGCGCTGCGGCCGAATGGCAATTCCGGGGCTCCCGCGATCTCGCTGGGCGCATTGGAGACGTATTTCCACGTGCAGGGCCGCGAGTGGGAGCGTTTCGCCTGGCTCAAGAGCCGCGTGGTAGCGCCCACCGGTTGCGTGGACAGCGGCTCGGCCGCTCAATTGCGGCCGACCGTATTGCCGTTCGTGTTCCGGCGTTACCTGGACTACAACGTGTTCGACGCGTTGCGGGTGCTGCACCGGCAAATCCGCGCGCATGCGGCGCGGCGCAGTTCCGGGCGTCCCGAGCGTACCAATGACGTGAAGATTTCGCGCGGCGGCATCCGTGAGATCGAGTTCATCGTGCAGTTGCTGCAGGTGGTGCGCGGGGGACAGTTCCCGGAACTGCGCACGCGCGCCACGATGGACGCCTTGCCGCGCCTGCTGCGTGCCGGTCTGATGTCGCAAGCAACCGTCGACGCGTTATCGGCCGCCTACCTCTTCCTGCGCCAGGTGGAACACCGCATCCAGTACCTGGACGACCAGCAGACCCATGTGTTGCCGACCCGCGACGATGACCTGTCATGGATTGCCAGCACCATGGGGCATGCCCATGGCGGAACCTTCCTGGCCGAGCTCGACCGGCATCGTGAATTCGTGGCCCATGAGTTCGACGCCTTGCTCGGCGGTGGCAAGGACGATTGCAAATCCTGCAACAACATCACCGAGGCGTACGCCACGCCTTCGGGTTTCGAGGACTTCCTGGAGACCTTGCCGCAGGCGCTGCGCGAGCGGGTGGCCAACTGGAGCAAAAATCCCCGCTTCCTGGCCTTGCGCGACGAGTCGCGCATGCGGCTGTTTCGGCTGATCAGCCGCACCGCAGCCTGGATCGCCGAGACCACCATCACCGAGGAGGCCGGCATTCGTTTGACCGACTGGATCGAGCCGCTGCTGCGCCGCGAAAGTTACCTGGCGCTGCTGCTCGAACGCCCCGCCGTGCACCAGCGACTGCTGCGCCTGCTGGGAAATGCGAAATGGCCCGCGCGTTACCTGCTGCTGCACCCCGGCGTCATCGACGAACTGGCCAACCGGACCATGTTGGCGGAGCGATTCCAGAGCGCCGAATTCGAACAGGAACTCGAAGACCGGCGCAGCGCGCTGCAAATCACCGAGGAAGACGACGACGAAACCTTGCTCAACCTGTTGCGCCGCGCCCACCACGCCGAGGTGTTTCGCACGCTGGCGCGCGATGTGGAAGGTGTGCTGACGGTCGAACAGGTAGCCGACGACCTCAGTGCGTTGGCGCAGTCGATCTTGCGCGTCACCGCTCGATGGTGCTGGAGCCGGCTGAAGAACCGCCACCGCGAAGAGGCGCAACTGGCCATCATCGCCTACGGCAAACTCGGCGGCCTGGAACTGGGTTACGGCAGCGACCTGGACATCGTCTTCGTCTATGAAGACGACGATGAACGCTCCGCCGAGGTATACGCCACGTTCGTGCGCAAGTTGATCAACTGGCTCACGGTCAAGACCGGCGATGGTGATCTGTACGAGATCGACACCGCACTGCGGCCCAACGGCAATTCCGGATTGCTGGTCACCAGTTTCGACGCGTTTGCGGCGTACCAGGAGCGACGCGGCAGCAATACCGCCTGGACCTGGGAACACCAGGCCATGACGCGGGCCCGGTTCGTACTGGGCGATGAGAGCATGCGCTCGCGCTTCGACGCAATCCGCCGGGGCGTGATCACCGCGCCGCGCGTCATCGACCATTTGCGCGCAGAGATCGTCGAGATGCGCGACAAGGTGCGCGCCGCGCATCCGGTCAAGGAAGGCCGGTTCGATGTCAAGCACAGCCCGGGCGGCATGGTCGATGTGGAGTTCGTGGTGCAGTACCTCGTGTTGGCGCATGCAGCGCAACATGAGGCGTTGGTGGCCAACCTGGGCAACATCACCTTGCTGCGATTGGCGCAGGAGGCCGGTCTGTTGCCAGATGACGTGGGAACGGCTGCAGCGCAGGCGTATCGGGAATTGCGCAAGGTGCAACACCACGCCCGGCTCAATGAAGAACCGACGCAGGTGCCGGCCGGGCAACTCGATGCGCAGCGCGATGCAGTGCTCGTGTTATGGCGCTCGGTTTTCAGCGGGCCGCAACCCTGATGACGTGAGCACCGGCGGGAAGCGCCGGGACAAGCCGCGGAATAACACTGCATTTCGGCCCTGCCAGGGTCGATTGCGCCGTGACGACGGGGGTATGCTGTGCGACTGCAACCCTGCACTTCCGGAACGCCACCATTGTTGCCATGAATCTGGTCCAAGTCACCCACGAATCGATCGTCATTGGTCAGCCGCTGGCGTTTTCGCTGCGCGACGAAACTGGCGCCTTGCTGGCGCGCAAGGGTTTCGTGATCGTGTCACGTGACGACCTGGAGGCGGTGCGCGGCCGCGGCAAGGGTTTTTTTGTCGATGTATCTGAATCGGAACACCACCAGAAGGCCTTTGTCGGCAAGTTGCATGAACTGGTCCGCGACGAACGCCCTTTGGGCAAGATCGCGCAGGCCCAGCTGACCACCGGGGAGCTGATGGTGCCGCGCAATCGCGCTCTGGGCGGCGAACTCGACTGGCTCGATCTGCAACTGCTGGGCAACCGCCTGTTGCGTGATCTCGACGGTGACCATTTTGTCGAAGCGCTGGATCGTCTGCAGTCGCAGCTGAGCGAACAGGCACTGCGCAATCCGGACGGCGCGCTGTTTGCGCTGTTCCACCTGGCCGCCAGTGAGATCCAGCTCTACAGTGCCACCCATTCGATGCTGGTGAGCGTGATGTGTGGCCTGGCGGCGCGCGACGTGCTCGGCTGGCCGCAGGAGATGGAGCGCAGCCTGTGCAAGGCCGCGCTGACCATGAACATTGCGATGACCGATCTGCAGGACCGGCTGGCGGCGCAGAACGACCCGCCGACACAGGCACAACGGGAACTCATCGAACACCATGCCAGCCGCTCCGAGGCACTGCTGCGCAGTTTCGGCGTGCGGGACGCCCACTGCCTTGAGGCGGTGCGCAACCACCACATCACCGGCCCGGGCGCACTGGCATCGCGTTCGCCCGCGCAGCGCATGGCGCATCAGCCGCCATGCAGGCGATCTACCACGACGAGACGGGAGCCACCGACGAAGCCGGCGCGGCCTTGATCAAGGCCGTGGGCGTGTATTCCCCCGGCACGCTGGTACGACTGGCCAACCAGGAAGTCGGTGTCGTGGTGCGCCGCGGCGCCAACACCACGATTCCGCGGGTGGCGGTGCTGGTCAACCCGGCCGGCTTTGCCACCGGGGAACACGCGATCCGCGACACCAGCGCGCGCAGTTACCGGATCGTCGCCGGCGTCGCAGCGGGCGAATGCAAGGTCAATATCCAGCTTGACCGCATGCTGGCACTGACCGCCGGACCGACTGCATCACGCCGGACCGGGTAGCAGGGCCTCCTCGGCGCAGCTTTGTGCCAGTTCGCGGCTGAGCTCCTTGCGGTACTTGTTGAGTTCCTGCACGGTGGTAAAACTGCGATTGAACATCAGGCTCACGTTGTGCAGGATGCGCTCGACAACCTTTGCTTCCCAGGCCGCACCGAACTTGATCTGCCGATCGAGCCAGTGTTCCAGCCACAACGGATCCGGCAGACGGCTTTGCACCGTGTCGTTCGGAAACAGCGCCTTGTTCACATGCAGGTTGGTCGGATGCATGGCCTGCGCCGTGCGCCGCGCGCTGGCCATCAGCACGCCGCCCTTGGCAAAGGCGCTTTTGGCCTCCACGCCAAATCGGGCAATCGCCTGCTTCATGTACTTGAGGTAGGCCCCGCCGTGGCGGGCTTCATCCTGGCTCAGCTTGGTATAGATCTGCTTGATCACCGGCTCCGAGTGCCACTGGCTGGCGCACCGATACCAATGGTTGAGCCGGATTTCACCGCAAAAGTGCAGCATCAGGGTCTCCATCGCCGGTGCCGGGTCGAATTCGAACCGCACCGCATGTAGTTCGGCCTCGGTGGGAACGAACTCGGGGCGGAAACGGCGCAGATATTCCATCAGCACCAACGCGTGTTTCTGCTCCTCGAAAAACCAGATCGAGATGAAGGCCGAGAAGTCGCTGTCGTGGCGGTTGTCGCGCAGGAACATTTCCGTCGCCGGCAACGCGGCCCACTCGGTGATGGCGTTGTATTTGATGGTCCTGGCCTGCTCTTGCGACAACTTGTTCACATCGAAGTTGTCCCAGTGGATGTCGCGCGCCATGTCCCAACGAACGGCTTCCAGTTGTTTGAACAATTCGGGATAAAGCATGAGGCCTTTCGAGAATGAGCCGTGTCGATCAGTTATATAGAGGGACAAGTTTAGTGCGGACACCATGACCTGCGGCTTGTAGTGCCACAGCTGGCTGCAAGCATCGTCCAACGTATGCGTGCCGAACAGCAGGTTCACCGAACCCGCTGACACGTTGCCGATGTCAGGCGCAAGCCGGTGGGTTTACAGTGAGACAAAACTAGTTGGTCAACAAATTACCGATCAGTCTATAATAATTCTCATGAGTAATTACCCCGCCCTGATCCATCGTCGACACGACCCGCATCCGATGCGGAACTTGTCGGCCGGTTCGAGATGCGAAGTCGCCGCGCCGCAGTACGCGCCGGCGCAATCCCGGGGTCGTTCTCCTCCCCCTTGTTGATTCCGGGCCGCTTCGCAGCAACTTTATCTGCCTTGCGAACCCTCGGGAGCCAGCCATGAAAGTGGCCATCGTCGGTTCCGGCATCGCCGGACTGGCCGCTGCGCACCGGCTCAACCCGCATGCCTCGGTGACGGTGTTCGAGGCAGGTGACTATTTCGGCGGCCATACCCATACCGTGGAGATCGCATTGCCAGTAGACGGGCGCACGGTTCGCCACGGTGTCGACACCGGTTTCCTGGTGTTCAACGAACGCACCTATCCCCAGTTGATCGCGCTGTTTGCCGAACTCAAGGTTCAGACCAGTGTGTCCGACATGTCGTTCTCGGTGCAGACCACCGACACCACCCGCGGTCGGCATCTGGAATGGAGCGGCAACAGTGTGAGCAGCGTCTTTTCGCAGCGCCGCAACCTGATCAGCCCGCGTTTCCTGGGCATGCTGCGTGACCTTGGTCGGTTCAACACGTTGACGCAGCGTATCGCCCGGGACGGCGACGAAGAGCAGTTGCAGCAACCACTGGGCGCATTCCTGCGCGCGCACGGTTTTGGCGATGCATTTTGCGACTGGTATTTCATGCCGATGGTGGCGTGCATCTGGAGCTGCCCCAAGGACCAGATGCTGCAGTTCCCTGTCGCCACCATGATCCGCTTTTGCCATAACCACGGACTCAACCAGGTGAGCAACCGGCCGCAATGGTGGACGGTGACCGGCGGCGCCCGCCACTATGTGGACAAGATCCTCAATCGTGTGCTGGACAAGCGCCTGAACACCCCGGTGCGCGCGATCCGCCGACACGCACCGGGAGCCGGCGTCACTGTGGCAACCGATTTTGGCGAAGAACACTTCGACAAGGTCGTGCTGGCCACGCACAGCGACCCGATGCGTCGGCGTTGCCGCGCCATCAACGTGCCTGGGCGGCGTGGAACTACGAGTCCCGCAGCGGCGCCACTGGCACACCAGCGGCCAGTGAAAACGATGCGGTGTGCCTGCATTACCTGATCAACAAGCTGCAACCGGTGCCCTGGAAGCAGCCGGTCATCGTGTCACTCAATCCGATCCGCAGCATCGCGCGCGATGCCATCATCGGCAGCTACGACTACGCGCACCCGGTTTTCGACCGTGCAGCGGTGGCGGCGCAGGGCCAGGTCGCGGCATTGCAAGGCGTGCGGGACACCTATTTCTGCGGCGCCTGGATGGGTTACGGCTTCCATGAAGACGGACTCAAAGCCGGGCTGGAGGTGGCACAACGTGTGCTCGGCGCGGCCGCTGTGGCTCCCGCGCCGGCACGCGAAGAGGCGCATCCAGAATATGAGGAGGCATTGGTGTGACAGCCAGGACCATGACTGCGGCGCCGGACGTTTTGCCCATGATCGGCTTTGGTGAAGTCCGCCACACCCGGTTACGTCCTGCCCGCAACGCGTTTGCCTACTCCGGCTATTTCCTGATGTTGCCGATGCGGTCGATGCAGGACCCGCAACACCCGGCCGCAAGCACCTGCCTGGCGCGCAATCGCCGCGCCGCACTGAGCTTCTTCGATGCCGACCATGGCGATGGCCGGCCTTTGTCCGATGGCGGCGCGCTGGCATGGATCGACGAATTGCTGCGTCAACACGGCATCGACGACGCCACTGGCGAAGTCTGGTTGCACTGTTACCCGCGGGTGCTCGGTTACACCTTCAAGCCAGTGAGTTTCTGGTTCTGCCACCGGGCAGCGAACGATCGGGACGGCGCATTACGCGCCATCGTGTGCGAGGTCAACAACACGTTCGGCGAGCGCCACTGCTACCTGCTGGACCAGCCCCAATGGGGCGTGCAACTGGACGCGGTCAAACAATTCCATGTGTCGCCGTTCCTGCAGGTCGAAGGGCGATACCACTTCCGGTTCATGCGCGCAGTGCGCCCCGAGGGCGAACGCACGCTGGCGCGTATCGACTATGACGATGCGCAAGGCGCGGTGCTGCAGACCAGCGTCAGCGGCAACCTGATCCCGGTGAGCCCGCAATCTGTGCGCAGGGCCTTGTGGCGTTACCCGGCCATGACGCTGGGCGTGATCGTCCGCATCCACATGCAGGCGGCACGGCTGTGGTTCAAGCGCGTGCGTTTCGTGCACAAGCCCGCATCCGCGCTGGGCATTGCCGTGACCCGGCAGGAGCCGGCCGGACCACACACCAGCAGCGCCACCGTGGCACCACACAGTGAAATGCAATCGCCGTAAAAGCCCTTGTTCGAGACTCCCACGACACAGCCATGAACACGCACACCTTGCCCTACCCTTCGACCTTGCGTGACGCACCCGCCAGCGCCCGCACCGCATTGCGACTGCTCGAACGCCTGCGCCACGGCAGCCTCACGTTGCAGTTGCCCGACGGGACGACCAGGCGATTGGGCGACGCTGCGCAACCGGGCGCTGCGATCACGCTGCACAACTGGAACATGTGCGCAGCCACTCTGCAATCGGGCGACATCGGTTTTGCCGAGAGCTACATCGCGGGGGACTGGAGCACACCCGATCTGACCGAATTGCTGACCTTGTTCATTCGCAACCGCAACGAACTGGAAGACGCCATCTATGGCAGCTGGGCCGGCCGGGCGGTCTACCGACTCAAGCATTGGCTCAACCGCAACACCCGCGCCAACAGCCAGAAGAACATCCACGCGCACTACGACCTGGGCAATGCGTTCTACAGCCTGTGGCTGGACAAGACCATGAACTACTCGTCGGCCTGGTTCGACGGCGATCATGGCAAGACCATGCACGAAGCGCAAAACGCGAAAGTGCGCCGGGCGCTGCGCATGGCCGCTGTGCAATCCGGTGACCGCGTGCTCGAGATCGGTTGCGGCTGGGGCGCCCTGGCGGAGATGGCCAGCACCGAATTCGGCGCCCAGGTCACCGGCGTCACGCTGAGCACCGAACAACTCGCATTCGCCCGCGCGCGCATCGACGACCTCGCCCGGCCTGTCGACGCAGCAGCGGCGGTCGACCTGCGCCTGCAGGACTATCGCGACATCGACGACGGCCCTTATGACGCGATCTGCTCGATCGAGATGGTCGAGGCCGTGGGCCGTGCGTATTGGCCAACCTATTTCCAGAGCGTGCGGCGCCTGCTCAAACCTGGCGGCCGGGCCTGCATCCAGAGCATCGTGATCGACGATGCATTGTTTGATCGCTACATCCGCTCCAGCGACTTCATCCAGCAATACATCTTCCCTGGCGGTTGCTTGCCGTGCCCGCGTGAATTCCGGCGCGAGGCCGCACAGGCGGGCCTAGCGGTCGTCGACGAACTCGCGTTCGGCCAGGACTATGCGGAAACCCTGCGCCGCTGGCGCCACGACTTCCTGGCCAACCGCGATGCGATCGCGCAACTGGGTTTCGATGACCGTTTCATGCGGATCTGGGAGTTTTACCTCGCGTACTGCGAGGCCGCGTTCGACACAGCCAACATCGACCTGGTTCAATACACGCTGGTTCGGCAATGACCGGACACGAGCGCTCCAGCAAGGCTGCGCCTGCGGGCGGATCGTGAACCCAGCGCAGGGCCAAGGCACCGCCGTGCACGACGAGACACACTTCAGCCCGCGTCAGGGCCTGTTGTACGGCGCCATGGGCCTGCCGCTGGCATTTGTCGCGTTGCCGCTGTACGTCGTTTTGCCGAACCACTATGCGACCGCCTTTGGCATGCCGCTGGCCACACTGGGGCTGATCCTGCTTGGCGCGCGCCTGTTTGATGCCGTCATCGATCCGTTGATCGGGCGCTGGTGCGATCATCTGTTTGCACGTTCGCCGTCCCGGGTGCTGGCCATGGGCCTGTTCGCTGCCGCGATCCTGGCAACGGGTTTCGGGCTGCTGTTTTTTCCTTTCACCCGTGAACCGTTTGGCCTGGCCGTGTGGGCTGGCGTGTTCCTGGTGCTGACCTACGCCGCGTACAGCGCCTTGAGTGTGGCCCACCAGTCCTGGGGGGCTATGCTCGGTGGCAATGCGCAGCGACGCAGCCGCATCGTGGCCTGGCGCGAAGGCCTGGCGCTGCTCGGCGTGGTGCTGGCATCGATGGCACCAACCCTGGTCGGCCTGCCGTTGACCTGGTTGTTGTTGTGCGCCTGCCTGGCGATCGGCTGGTTCGCCTGGACCCGCGCCTTGCGCCCACAGACCCACGCCGCACCACGTCCGCGCGACCTGTGGCAACCGCTGCGACGTGCCGACTTCCGCCGCCTTCTGGGCATCTTCGTGCTCAACGGCATTGCCAGTGCCATACCGGCCACGCTGGTGCTGTTTTTCGTGCAGGACCGCCTGCAGGCGCCCGCTGCCATGGAGCCTGCGATCTGGTTGTCGCTGGTTGCACGGCTCGGACTGGCGCGCACCTGGTTGTGCGGCATGGTGCTGGCAGTGGCTGCCTTCGCCTGGGCCGGTACGCTGGGTAGTGGCGACGGCGTCGCTTTTCTGATCGTATGTGCGGCATCGGGCATGGCGCTTGGCACCGACCTGGCCTTGCCGGGCGCCATGTTGGCCGGCCTGATCGCCAACGCCGGCGACCGCGGCAGCGCCGAGGGCGCCTATTTCGGTTGGTGGAACTTTGCCACCAAACTCAACCTGGCATTAGCCGCCGGCCTGGCCTTGCCGTTGCTGGCCATGTTCGGCTATGCACCCGGAACGCGTGACGGGTCTGCGTTGCAGGCCTTGAGCATCGCGTATTGCCTGTTGCCTTGCCTGCTCAAGATCGGCGCCGCTGC
>CAJDWO010000021.1_pt1 | contig 15701 bp, 7 predicted proteins | sample 7391601 | NCBI WGS metagenome assembly CAJDWO01 (sample SAMEA7055735, study PRJEB34461) | soil metagenome | biome: terrestrial ecosystem; feature: Peninsula; material: soil | place: Antarctica | collected 2016 | reverse complement strand
AATTCATGGCGGCGGAGGCGCCGACCTGTTGATCGGCGGTGCCGGCGCCGACACCATCTACGGCGACAGCAGCGGACCCACCGATGATGCGTTCTTCGTAAAACTGGCCTACCACGGGGATGACTCGATCGACGGTGGCGATGGCGACGACTACCTGGAGGGCAACGGTGGCAACGACACGATCATGGGTGGTGCCGGTGCGGACACGATCTGGGGTGATACGACGGCCAGCAACATTGTTGGCAACAACGCCGGAGACAGCGCACTTGTATTGTCCGCTCTGGCCTATGGCGACGACGACCTCGACGGTGGCGCCGGCGATGACCGCATCGTCGGTGGCGGAGGTGACGATGCGCTGTATGGCGGCGATGGTGATGATGCGTTATGGGGCGACGAGAGCAACATCGACTTGCCCGGTCAGTTCCATGGAGCCGACAGCCTCGATGGTGGTGATGGTCGGGATGTGCTGGTTGGCGGTGGTGGCGACGACACGCTGCTCGGTGGTGCGGGCGACGATCAGCTCGATGGCGATGACGTGTTTGACATGCTTGCCGGGGCGTTTCACGGTGCGGACTACCTCGATGGTGGTGACGGCAATGACGTTTTGATCGGTCATGGCGGCGCGGATCGGTTGTTCGGCGGCAACGGGAACGACACGCTCGCAGGCGACAGCCTGCAGGCGGACGCGGCAAATGCGGTCTTCGACGGCGACGACCTGCTCGACGGCGAAGCGGGCGATGACCACTTGCTGGGTGGCGGCGGTTCCGACGTCTTGTTTGGCGGCAGCGGCAACGATCGACTCGATGGTGGAACCGGTGCAGACACGTTATGGGGTGGTGCCGGCGACGACGTCTATCTCGTGGATGACATCGGCGACGTGGTCATCGAGTTCGAAGACGAGGGTGTCGACATTGTCTTCAGTTCGGTGGACTTTGCCTTGCCCGATCACATCGAGCAGTTGTTCATCACCGGCGACGCTGCGGTGACGGTCTCTGGCAATGACCGCGGCAACACCATCGTCGGCAACGATGCGGCCAACCATATCGTCGGCGGCGCTGGCAATGACAAGTTGCAAGGCGGCGGCGGCGCCGACATCCTGCAAGGCGGCGAGGGTGACGACACCTATGACGTCGATGATGCCGGCGACCAGGTGTTCGAGCAACCGGGCGAAGGTTTCGACCGGGTACGCACAACGGTGTCCCACACGCTGTCGGCAAACGTCGAGGAGTTGGTGGCGGTAGGCGGTGGCCATCTCACGCTGATCGGCAATGGCGACGACAACAACATTGTTGGCAATGCCGGCAACAACATCATGAGTGGTGTGGCTGGCGACGACTTGCTTGTCGGCGGCGCCGGAGATGACGTCTATCTTTTCGGGCGGGGTGACGGGTGGGACACGATCGACAACACCGATGTGTTGCAGGATGCCGCCCATCCTTTGCAGCCAGGCGCCACTGACATTGTCCGCTTGGCTGCCGGTATTTCCGCTACCGATGTGATCGGTTGGCGTGTCGACAACGACCTGATCCTGGCTTTGCGCGAGAGCCAGGACCGAATCACCGTGGCGGGATATTTCGATGGTGTCCAGATCGTCGGCGACCTGACGATGGATCGCAGGATCGACCTGGTGCAGTTTGATGTTGGCCAGTCTTGGGACCAGGCTGCGTTGCAGGCTCTTGTGGACCGCGCAGCCAGTAACCGTGCGCCCATCGTGACCGCAGCGGTGCCGATGCTGCACGCGCGTTCCGGTGATCTGTTCACCTATGCGGTTGCGTCAGGAGTCATGATCGATCCGGATATCGGTGATCATGTGCACTACGCGGCAACCATGGCCGATGGCGGACCCTTGCCATCCTGGTTGTCGTTCGATTCGGCAACGCTGGGCTTTTCCGGCAGACCCGGCACCGCAGATGCTGGCGCGATCACGCTGCAACTTGCCGGCACCGATGACTACGGAAGTACAACCTGGCTGAACCTGTCAATGCAGATTCGGCCGGCCAACCGTGCGCCGGTGGTTGCAGTTGCGCTTTTGGATCAGACCGTCACACTCGGCAATAGCCTGTACTACTCGTTCGGGCGAGATGCATTCGCAGATCCGGACGAGGGTGATGTATTGCAATACAGCGCGACATTGGACAATGGCCAGGCTTTGCCGGAATGGCTCGTGTTCGACGCGTCGAGCCGGGTATTCACAGGCACACCGCAGCTTCCAGGCATGGTGTCGGTCCGGGTCACGGCGCGTGACGGCGATGGCCTTGGCACTTCGGACATCGTCGTGTTCACCACGCCGGGTCAATTGGTGGATGGGGGCGATGGTGCCGATATCCTGACCGGCGGCGATGGCGTGGAGATGTTGCGCGGATGGTCCGGCGATGACCGGATCTTCGGCGGTAACGGGAACGATCTACTGATCGGTGGTGCCGGCAACGATTGGCTGGAGGGTGGAGACGGCGCTGACCGATATGTGTTTGGACGCGGTTTCGGCCTGGACACGATCGACAATCGCGACACTGATGCCCCCGGCGCGATGCCCGACGTGGTGGCGTTCGATTCCGGCATCCAGCGCTCGGACCTGTATTTCACCCGTGATGGCGACGATCTGGTGATTGGCCTGGTGGCTGCGCCCGACCGGCTGACGATCAAGGCCTATCTGAGCGGCGGCGGCACAACGCCGGCAGCGGTCGATCTGGTGACGATGCAAGGCGCGGCCTTGAATGTGGCAGCGGTACTGGCAGCCATCACCAATCCGGTGCCGGGTGTGAATGCGGGCTACGGCATCGACGGCACCGCGGGCAATGACTTCATCGTGGGTCAGAACGCCATCGGGTGGGAACATATCAAGGGTAAGGAAGGTAATGACATATTGTTGGGCGGGCTGGGTGCGTTCGAGGATGAGCTGAACGGCGGGCCTGGCGACGACATCCTGGACGGGCGGGCCGACGGCGCGGCCGATGCTCTGTTCGGTGGCTACGGCGCTGACATTTATGTGTACGGCCGAGGCTACGGCGCCGATGTCGTGTCGCTGATGGAGTACGACGCGACGGTTCGAGACCATGTGCGTTTTGTGGCAGATATCCGACCCGAGGACCTGATCGTGCGCCACGGCGATGATCCGCAGGCGTGGGACCTGCAATTGGCCGTGCGCGGCACTGATGACGTTTTGACGGTGGGCGGATTTTTTCATCCACTGGCACTTGCGCTACCCGCCAACAACTATCTGCGGTTTGCCGATGGCAGCAGCTGGGGCCGTTCCGAGATTCTCGCGCGCATGGCGCAGATCGGCGGCGATGGCGCCGATGTGATGACTGGTCTCGACGCCTGGAACGACGATTTGTTGGGTGGGGACGGTGATGATCAGTTGTCGGGACTTGGTGGTGATGACTGGCTCGACGGTGGGGCCGGCAGCGACATCCTGCATGGCGGGGCAGGCACGGATCACCTCGTTGGGGATGCGCCGCAGGAGCACGGAGAGCCGGTGAGCATCGACAGCCTGATGGTCGTCGCGCGAGGAACGGTGTGTGAGGGTGTCTGGCCCACGATGGAAGTCTGGATTGGCGGCCAGAGGATGCATAGCCTGTCTGTGACGTCCGAAGACTGGACGGAATACACCATCAGTGTGCCGGCCGGAACGACCGCTACGCAGGTGGACGTGGCCTTCGTCAACGATGCATACCGCCCCGATCTGGAGCAGGACCGCAACCTCTACCTGAACCGCATCATCGTCAATGGCGAGAGCATCAGCGCCACTGGCGTTGGTACCGTCTTGGACTTCGGCTCGGGCGCCGCTGCGTTTGACGGCGTCAACACCACGATCAGCTACGGTTCACTCAATAGCCACGGCGCGTTGCGCGTGAGCTTGCTGGGCAATGATTTGCTGGACGGTGGTGCCGGCGCAGACACCATGCTTGGCGGGTTTGGCAACGATGTGTATCTGGTTGATGACGCCAGGGACACCGTGATCGAGGCCGCCGACGCCGGGCACGACATCGTTCGCGCCAGTGTCAGCCATGTGCTTTCTGCCCATGTCGAAGACTTGGAGCTCACCGGTGCGGCCGCGATCGATGCCACCGGCAATGCGTTGCGCAACACGCTGCGTGGCAATGCGGCCGCCAATCACCTCGACGGTGGCGCCGGCGCCGACATGATGGTGGGCGGATCGGGTGACGACATCTACGTGGTGGATGACGCCGGCGATATCGCCTATGAGGTGGTCAATGGTGGCAACGACACGGTCTGCAGCAGTGTCAGCTACAGCCTGCGCGCCGAGGTGGAAAACCTGGTGCTGACGGGTTCGGCTGCCATCGATGGGACGGGCAATCTGCAGGCCAACCAGTTGCGCGGCAATGCGGCGAACAATACGCTGGCTGGCGGTGAAGGCGACGACAGCCTGATCGGGGGTGCGGGCAACGACAAGCTGCTCGGTGGCAAGGGCAACGATCTGCTGTTTGGTGACGGTGAGGACGAATCTGGCGCACCGCTGACAGTCCACACGCTGGTGATTCATGCCAAGGGTTCGGTGTGTGAAGGCGTGTGGCCAACGATGGAGATCTGGGTCGCCGGCGTCAAGCTGCAGTCGTTTGTGGTGGCCTCAGGCGGCTTTCAACCCTACACCGTCACCGCGCCCTTGGGCATGGAAACGCGAGAAGTGGACATCGTGTTCACGAATGACGCGTACCGACCGGATCTCGGGCAGGATCGTAACTTGTATGTCGACCGCGTCGAGGTGAATGGCCGCAGCATCAGCGCCAGAAGTGCAGGAGCAGTGATTGACTTCGGCCGCGGTGCGGCCGCATTCGATGGCCTCAACACAATGAGAAGTGGCGGCACCCTGCGTAGCCTGGGCGCATTGCGGGTCGGTCTTCTGGGTGGTGATCTGCTCGATGGCGGGGCCGGGATCGACACCATGGCCGGCGGCTTCGGCAATGATATCTACGTCGTGGACCATCCGGATGACGCGATCATCGAGGACGTCAATGCCGGCCACGACATCGTGCGCGCCAGTGCCAGTTACGTGCTGGGCGCCAACCTGGAGGATCTCGAACTTACCGGTTCGGCGGCCATCAATGCCACCGGCAATGCTGGCCAAAACACCTTGCGCGGAAATGCAGGCGCCAACCGTCTGGACGGTGGAGCCGGCGCAGACATGCTGGTGGGTGGCTCGGGTGACGACACGTATGTCGTCGATGACGCGGGGGATATCGTTTACGAAGTGGCCAACGGTGGAACCGATACCGTGTTCAGCAGTGTCAGCCTGACTCTGCGCAATGAAGTCGAAAACCTGACCTTGACTGGTGTCGCGACCACCGGAACCGGCAATGCCATGGCCAATGTGCTCATTGGCAACAGCGCCAACAATACCCTCGTTGGTGCGGCCGGCAATGACCGTTTGGTTGGTGGTTCTGGCAGTGATCGTCTGCTTGGCGGCGATGGAGACGACGTTTTGCTGGGGGATGACTCTGGAGCGCTGCTGGTTCCCGAGCGTATCGACAGCCTTGTTGTGGTCGCACGCGGCACGGTCTGCGCGGGCATCTGGCCAACCATGCAGGTGTGGATTGCCGGTAGCCTGGTGCAAACGTTCAGCGTCAGCAGTCCCGACTTCACCAACTACTCCGTCACGGTGCCTGTGGGCATGACCGCCTCGGCGGTGGACGTGTTGTTCGTCAACGATGCGGTCCGCCCCGATCTCGGCCAGGATCGCAACCTCTACCTGGACCGGATCGAGGTCAATGGCCGCCGGGTGGGCGCCCGTGACGCGGGTGTCGTGCTGGACTTCGGTACCGGCGCTGGCGCATTCGACGGCTACAACACCGCGTCGAGTTGGGGTGGCATGAGCGGCAATAGCGCGTTGCATTTCGGTTTGCAGGGCGCCGATCTGCTGGACGGCGGTTCCGGCATCGACCGGATGGAAGGGGGCATCGGCAACGATGTGTATCGGGTCGACAACAGCCAGGACCAGGCGATCGAAGACGCCGATGCAGGGCACGACATCGTCCAGTCGAGCGCCAGTTTCACGTTGGGCGCCCATGTCGAGGATCTGGAGTTGATTGGCACGGCGGCGATCAACGCCACCGGCAATGCCCAGCAAAACACACTGCGCGGCAATGCCGCGGCAAACCGACTCGATGGCGCTGGCGGCACCGACCTGCTGGTGGGTGGTAAAGGCAACGACACCTACATCATGGCGCGTGGTAACGGGGTCGACACGATCTATGAACACGACACCACCACGGGCAATACCGATATCGCTGAATTCATCGGTGATATCCACGCTGACCAGTTGTGGTTCCGGCGTGCGGGCAGCAGCCTGGAAGTGAGTGTGATCGGCACGGACGATCTGTTGCGGGTGAGCGGTTGGTACAGCGGCAACGCCTACCATGTGGAACAGTTCCACAGCAGCAACGGCAAGACCCTGCTCGACAGCCAGGTGCAAAATCTGGTCGATGCCATGGCGTCGTTTGCACCGCCGCCGATGGGGCAGATTCGTCTGTCCGACAGCTACGCCAACCAGTTGGCGCCGGTGCTGGCGGCAAACTGGCAATAGTCAGGCGCAACGCCATTGTCATCCCGTTCTAAACTGGGCCGTTGACAGGAATATTGCCATCGCTGCGGCGTTTATCATCGATCAACCGGGCCATGCGGGGTGCCGCGCGCACCGAACGTCGATCCGGTTGCGAGTGCCTTCGACGCCATGCGCAATCGTCTGGCGGCCTTCCATGCCGCCTGCACTGACTGGGGCTGATTTTGTTTTTCGCGGTTGAGTGCCGCAGTGAGGAATCGAATGTTTTCCATCAAAGCCGCGGACTGGAACCCCCGGTCGGAAGAAGTGTTCAACGACCAGATCGCCGCCTACGATGCGATGCGCCAGCGTTGTCCGGTTGCGCATAGCGACTACTTGTGGTGGTCGCTGTTTCGCCATGAGGACGTGATGCGTGTGTTAAAGGACCACGAGACCTTCAGCAGCGCCGCCTCGAACCATCTGTCAATCCCCAACGCGATGGACCCGCCAGAGCACACACCGTACCGGGAGATCATCGAGCGCTATTTCGCCCCTGAACAGATGCAGGTATTCGAGCCGGTGTGCCGGACAATCTCCGAGACGCTGGTCGCCAGCCAGCCGCTGAACCAGCCCTTCGAGTTGATGGCCGGATTCGCGCAACCGTTTGCCTTGCGCATGCAATGCGCCTTCATGGGTTGGCCCGACAGCCTGCATGAGCCACTGCGCCAATGGATCGACAAGAACCATCGTGCGACACGAGCGGGCGACCGGTCCGCGATGGCGCAGATTGCGGTCGAATTCGATGGCCACATCAAGCAGCAAATCGTCCTTCGCCGGGATGCGGGTGAAGATGCCCCCGATGACGTAACGAGCCGGCTCCTGCAAGAGCACATCCATGGCAGGCGGCTGAGTGATGAAGAGATCGTGAGCATCGTGCGCAACTGGACGGTGGGCGAGCTGGGCACGATCGCCGCCAGCGTGGGTATTCTTGTCCACTATCTTGCCGGGCATCCGGCCTTGCAGGCCGATTTGCGACGACAGCCGGCCCATCTTGCGCCAGCGATCGATGAAATCCTGCGGATCCACGCGCCGCTGATCGCCAACCGCCGTGTCACCACCTGCCCGGTCGAGATCGGTGGCCGCTCGCTGCCAGCCGGCGAACGCCTGACGCTGATCTGGGCAGCGGCCAACCGCGACGAAGCTGTGTTTGGTGATCCCGATGCTTTCAATCCCGAACGCAACTGCGAACACAACCTGCTGTACGGCGCGGGCGTGCATGTCTGTCCGGGGGCGCCACTGGCAAGGCTTGAACTGCGCGTGATCATGCAGGCGCTGCTGGCCGGCACGAGTGACATTGCACTCGATGCCAACGCGTTGCCCGAACGCGCATCTTTTCCGGCCAGCGGGTTACTGTCATTGCCGGTGGTTTGGCAGTAGCCACGACAATATCGGCGGTTACAGACGGGGAGACGCAGCATCATGGAAACAGCACATGCCTTGAGCGAGGCGATCATCGACCAGATGGCTGAAGCGCTCATTTACGCCAATCGTGAGGGTGTCATCGAACGCTGGAACGCGGCCGCGCAGGCCATGTTCGGCTTCTCCGCTTCGGAAACCCTGGGCCACAGCCTCGATCTGATGATCCCCGAGCACTTGCGCAAGGCCCATTGGCGTGGCTTCAATGCTGCGATGGCCAGTGGCAGGACACGCCTGCACGGCCACCCGGCGCTCACACGGGCGCTGCACAAATCGGGGCAGAAGCTCTACGTCGAGATGAGTTTTTCGCTGGTGCTCGACGCCACGGGGACCGCCATCGGATCGGTGGCCGTGGCGCGGGACGTCACCGAACGCGTTGCGCGCGAAAAGGCTGCGGCATCCGGAAACGCGCCGGCGTGACAAAGCCAGACAGTGACGGTTGGCGTCAGCAGGCCCGTTGACCTACAGCGGCAACCCGTCCAGCATCTCGTAACAGTTTTTCAGCCAGGTCTTGACCCGTTGGCGTTCCAGCAAGCCCAGCGCATCGTCATCGGCAGAGCGGTTGTTGATGGCTGACCAGAAGCTGGCGTTTTGCCGGTCGATCTTGCGCATGCTCGATTCGTGCAACTGGGGCAGGGTGACGACGCGCCCGCCCAGCGCGAGGACTTTCTTGAGCGCCGCGGATCGCTCCAGTTCCGAGAAGTCGCTGCCGCGCCCGAGATTCTTCACGACGATGTAGTTCGGGCCTGCGCCATAGGTATTGAGCAACCGGTCCAGCAGGTCGACCGAGTCCTTGCCACCGTCGGACAGGTGCCAGAAGTTGACTGTCACGCCCATTTCGCCCATGAGGGGCAGCACGTCGGAATCCTTGATCCAGCGCGACAGGGGCAACGCGGTCTGCGCGGCAAGGTCGACGATGACGCTGCCTTGTTGTCCGACGGCTGGTACCTCCTCAAGGCATTCGGCAATCTTGTCCAGGCCTTCGTAACGATCGACGATGACCGGCGAGGCAAAGTCGGCGTAAAAGCGGGTGAACGACGTGTGTGAGCGGTCGGTGTCGAAGCCGGTGAATGGACGGCCCCGGTCGATGAAATATTGCGCCAGCAGGCGCGACAGCACCGATTTGCCGACACCGCCTTTTTCACCGCCAATGAAGTTCAAGGATGCCATGATCAACTCCCGTGTAGATGCCGTGGTCCAGCCCGGCTTGCCTGGCAAACAGCATAACCGGTTTGCGCGCGCAGCCCGGCTCAGGTGAGTCTTTTGACCAGCACCAGGCTCTTGCGGTCCCAGTTGTACATGCGCCGGCGGGCCTCGGGCAGCCGGTCCGGATCGGCTTGCACGAAGCCGCGTTTGAGAAACCAGTGTTTGGTCCGCGTGGTCAACACGAAGATGCTTTCAAGTCCCTGCGCCTTGGCGCGTTGTTCGATCCGTTTGAGCACCCGTTCACCATCTCCCTGGCTTTGGGACTCGGGCGACACCGTGAGCGCCGCCATTTCACCGGTACGCTCCTCCGGGTAGGGGTACAGGGCGGCGCACGCAAAAATTACGCCGTCGTGCTCGAGCAGCGTGTAGTTGCCGATGTCACGTTCGATTTCGGTGCGTCCACGCTTGACCAGTGTGCCGTCCTTCTCGAAGGGTTCGATCAGTTGCAGGACTCCGCCCACGTCGTCGCTGGTGGCCTCGCGCAGGTTTTCCAGCTTTTCGTCGACCACCATGGTCCCGATGCCGTCGTGTACGTACACCTCCAGCAACAATGCCCCGTCGACCGAATACGGGATGATATGGCTGCGTTCGACCCCGGCCTTGCATGCCTTGACGCAATGCTGCAGATAGAACGGCGCGTCAAGCGGGCCGTGAGGCGGGGGCAACTCGGCCAGCCATTTCTGGGCGGCGAGCAGCGGCATCTCGGTGTCGATCGGGTTGTCTTCGCTCAAGGGTTCACCGGGCCGTATCGGGATGCCTGGCAACTCGGTCATGAAGATCAGCTTGTCGCTCTGCAGCGCAATCGCGATCGAGGTGGCGACTTCCTCCATCGTCAGATTGAAGGCTTCACCGGTGGGCGAAAAGCCGAACGGCGACACCAGCACGATCGCGCCAAATTCCAGTGCGCGCTGGATACCGGCGGTGTCGACCTTGCGCACCACGCCCGTACTCTTGAAATCGACACCGTCGACGATGCCGACCGGCCGCGCGGTGATGAAATTGCCCGAGATCACCCGCACCGTGGAATCGGCCATCGGCGTGTTTGGCAATCCCTGGCTGAATGCGGCCTCGATCTCGTACCGCAATTGCCCTGCCGCTTCCTGGGCGCAATCGAGCGCAACGTCGTCTGTCACCCGCACGCCGTACGAGTAAAGCGGCGTGTGGCCCTTGGCCTTGAGCTGCTCGTTGACCTGCGGTCGGAAGCCGTACACGAGTACGATCTTGACGCCCATGCTCTGGATCAGCGCAAGATCTTGCGCCAGATTCTGCAACTTGCCCGCAGCGATGGCTTCACCGGCAATCGCCACCACGAAGGTCTGGTGGCGGAACTTGTGAATGTAAGGCGCCACCGAGCGGAACCAGGGCACGAACGTGAAGTTGAAAACGGTGGACATTGGCGGATCGGGCCAGGGTGTGGCAGCGCGGGGATGGCAAAAGTGTATCAGTCAGTCCCGAGACTGCGATGCCAAGTCGGGATAATCGCGGCATGCCCGAACCGGTGATCGTATTTCCTGAGTCTTTGCCGGTGTCGGCGATGCGTGCCGAGATCATGGACGCGATCGCGGCGCATCAGGTCGTCATCGTCTGCGGCGAGACCGGCTCCGGCAAGACCACCCAGCTTCCCAAGATGGCGCTGGCCATGGGCCGGGGCAAACGCGCAATCGCGGAACCGGGTTGGGGCAAGCCGGCATATCCACCCGGACAAGGCAAACTGATCGGCCATACCCAGCCGCGTCGTATTGCCGCCAGCTCAGTCGCCAAACGGATTGCGCAGGAACTGCAGACGCCGCTGGGCGAAGTGGTCGGGTTCAAGGTGCGGTTCCAGGATCGACTGAGCCGGGAAACCTCGGTCAAGCTGATGACCGACGGAATCCTGCTGGCGGAAACCCAGACCGATCCACTGCTCAAGGCTTACGACACGTTGATCATCGACGAGGCGCACGAGCGCAGCCTGAACATTGACTTTCTGCTCGGTTACCTGCGCCAGATTCTGCCGCGCCGACCGGACCTGAAGATCATTGTCACCTCGGCCACAATCGACGCCCAGCGTTTTGCCGACCATTTCGCCTCGCGTCACGGACCGGCACCGGTGATCATGGTGTCGGGCCGCATGTTCCCGGTCGAGCAGCGCTATCGACCGTTCGAGGAAAGCCGCGACCACGACCTGAACGACGCGATCTGCGACGCGGTCGATGAGTTGTGGAGCGCCGGTGGCATGCGCCAGGACGGTGACATCCTGGTTTTTCTGCCCGGTGAACGCGAGATCCGCGAGGCAGCCGAGGCATTGCGCAAACATCTCAGCCATCAGCCGACCTTGCGCAACGCCGAGGTGTTGCCACTGTTTGCGCGTCTGTCGCAGGCTGAGCAGGATCGGATTTTTGATCCGCATGGCCAGCGGCGCATCGTGCTGGCCACCAACGTGGCTGAAACCTCGCTTACGGTGCCAGGGATTCGCTATGTGATCGACGTCGGAACGGCGCGGGTCAAGCGGTACAGCTTTCGCAGCAAGGTCGAGCAGCTGCTGGTCGAGCCGATCAGTCAGGCAGCGGCGAACCAGCGGGCCGGGCGTTGCGGTCGGGTTGCCAACGGCATCTGCATCCGGCTGTATGCGCAGGATGATTTCGCGCAGCGCGCGCGTTTCACTGATCCGGAAATCCTGCGCAGCTCACTGGCCGGCGTCATCTTGCGCATGAAGGCACTGCATCTGGGCATGGTGGAAGACTTTCCCTTCATCGAACGGCCGCAGGCACGGGCGATCGCCGATGGTTACCAGTTGCTGGCCGAGTTGGGCGCGGTAGATGACGCGAACGAGCTGACCGCCATTGGCAAGGAGTTGGCGCGATTGCCACTAGACCCGCGGGTGGGCCGCATGATCCTGGAGGCGCGCGCGCGTCATTCGCTCGACGAGGTGCTGGTGATTGCCAGCGCGTTGAGCGTGCAGGACGTGCGCGACCGGCCGCTGGAGGCGCAGGGTGCGGCCGATTCGGCGCATCAGAAATTTGACGACGAACGCAGCGAGTTCACCGGTTATCTCAAGCTCTGGCAATGGATCACCCAGGCCCGGGGCGAGAAGGGTAGTGCCGAACACCGTTTGTCGAATCGGCAATACGAGCAGTTGCTGCGCCAGAACTTCGTCAATGTGCGCCGGGTGCGCGAATGGAAGGACATCCACTCGCAACTGCACACCGTCGTGGCCGAGCACCAATGGCGTATCAACACCACGCCCGCCAGTTACGAGCAGCTGCACCTGTCGATGCTGGCCGGCTTGTTGGGCAACGTTGGTTGCAAGCTCGATGACGACGAGGCCTACCTGGGCAGCGGAACTGGTGGAAACCACCCGGCTGTTTGGTCGGGGTATCGCTGCCATCGAACCGGCGTGGATCGAGCAGGTCGGCGTGCATCTGCTCAAGAAACAATTGCTCGACCCGCATTGGGAGAAAAAGGCGGCCCAGGTGACAGCGCTCGAGCGGGCCACTCTGTACGGCATCGTCGTCTACAACGGGCGTCGGATCGATTTCGGCCGCATCGACCCGCAGGGCGCGCGCGAGATTTTCATCCGCGAGGCGCTGGTGGCCGGCGAGTGGGAGACGCGGTTGCCATTCCTGGCTGCGAACCGCAAGCTGATTGCGCAAGTGCAGGAACTGGAACACAAGTCACGACGTCAGGACGTGTTGGTCGACGACGAACTGATCTACGCGTTCTACGACCAGCAATTGCCGGCGGACGTCTGCAGCGGCCATGCGATGGAGCGCTGGTATCGCGAGATGGTGCGCCAACGACCTGACCTGTTGTTGCTCACCCGTGAGGAACTGATGCGCCACGAGGCTGCCGGTATCACGACCAGCGCCTTTCCGCGCACGGTGCGCCTGGGTGGGATCGATTGCCGCGCCGACTACCTCCATGAACCCGGCGATCTGCGTGATGGACTGAGCGTCACCGTACCGCTGTTCGTGCTCAACCAGGTGAGCGAGGACCGTTGCGAATGGCTGGTGCCGGGCATGCTCAAGGACAAGATCCTGGCCTTGCTCAAGAGCCTGCACCAGCGGGCTCGGTCGCGGTTCGTGCCCTTGCCCGACAGTGCGACGCGGATCGCGGCGCAATTGAGCGTGCCGGAGGTCTTCGGCCATGGCAGCCTGGTCGATGCTCTGATGCGGCTGGCACGCGAGAGCACCTCGCTTGACATCAAACGCACCGACTTCAAACTCGATACGCTCAGTCCGCACCATTTCATGCATTTCCGGGTGGTGGAAGACGATGGCCGCCAGCTTGCCACTGGCCGCAACCTGGCAGCAATCAAGGCCGAGTTGGGTGGCCAGGCGCGTGGTGCCTTCCAGGCCCTTGCCGGTTTGAAGCTGGCTGCGCCGGCAATGGCCAGCACTTCGGTGGCCAACTCGGCAGTCGCTGCTTTGCTGCCGGGGCGTGGCGCCAAGGGTGATGCGCCACCTGCCATCCAGGGGCTGGAGCCGACGCCCGCGTCGCAACGATTCACGGCGTGGACCTTCGGCGAATTGCCCGAGTTACTGGAAATTCGCAAGAAGGGGCAGGTGCTGGTGGGTTTCCCGGCCTTGATCGATGTTGGCGATGCGGTAAGCCTGGAGGTGTTCGATGAGCCCGAAGTGGCTGCAGTCCGCCACCGCGCCGGCTTGCGCCGCCTGTTTGCGCTGCAGTTGCGCGATGCGATCAAATATCTGGAGAAAAACATCCCCGAACAGCCGAAGATGGGCGCGGCCTACATGTCGCTGGGTACGCTGGAGGCCTTGCGCACGCAGATCATCGCTGTTGCACTCGACCGAGCGTTTCTGATGGACCCTTTGCCCAACGACGCCGACGCGTTCAAGCGCCGGCTCGACGAAGGTCGGGGTCGACTGACGCTGATTGCCAACGAGGTCGCACGCCTGGCGGCTACCATCCTGTCGGAATACGCCGCGGCGAGCCGCAAGATCAAGGACCATCGGCAGGCTGGCGACGCTGCGACCGATGCGGCCAATCAATTGCAACGCCTGATGCCCAAGGACTTCCTGACAGCCACGCCGTGGCCGCAACTGCAGCATGTCGTGCGTTATCTCAAGGCCATCACGTTGCGCCTGGACAAGCTGCGCGCCGACCCTGCACGCGATCAGGCGCGAATGGCCGAACTGCGCCCACAGGAAGCCCGCTTCTGGCGCCTGGTGGCCGAACGCAAAGGTGTCACCGATACACGGCTGCAGGAACTGCGCTGGATGCTTGAGGAACTGCGGGTGAGTTTCTTCGCGCAGGAATTGCGTACGCCTTACCCGGTCAGTGTCAAGCGCCTGGACAAGGCCTGGGCGCAGATCAACAGTTGAGTCATGCGCCCCCGACACAAGACCCGTTTGCGAACCCCGAGCCTGCGTTTCCTGACGCTGCAGGCGCGCCGCGTGGAGCGGCTCGATCCGACGGTGCGCGGCCTGTTGTGGGTGGCGTTGTCGGGATTCCTGTTCGTGTTGCTCAACGCGGTATTGCGCGGCATGAGCCAGCAGATTCATCCGATGCAGGCCCAGTTTCTGCGCTACCTGGGCGCCGTGGTCGTGATGTTGCCAATGGCGCTGCGCGCCGGCCTGAAGGCCTGTTGGCCACGCCGGTTGGGCGGGCAGTTTTCGCGCGGCGCCTTGCACACCGTGGGCCTGTTGCTGTGGTTTGCTGCATTGCCGCACATTCCGCTGGCCGACACCACGGCGATCGGTTTCATCCAGCCGATGTTCATCATGATCGGTGCCTGGTTTTTCCTGCGCGAGGCCATGCGTTGGGAACGCTGGCTTGCAGCGCTGATCGGTTTTGCCGGTGTCATGGTGGTGGTGGGCCCGCAGATCTCCGGCAGCACCGGCTGGCCCCACCTGTTGATGCTGGCGTCAAGCCCGGTGTTCGCAGCATCGTTTCTGCTGACCAAGACACTGACGCGGTACGAAACCATCAACGTGATCGTGTTGTGGCAGGCGGTCACGGTGGCATTGTTCAGCCTTCCGATGGCGATCTGGTTCTGGCAGTCACCGAGCATCGGAGTGTGGGTGCTGGTTCTGGTGTCCGGCGTGCTGGGTGTGGGTGGGCATTATTGCCAGACGCGTGGGTTGGCCATTGCCGAAGCGTCACCCACCCAGTCGATCAAGTTTCTGGACCTGATCTGGGCGACCTTCATCGGCTACCTGTTTTTCGGCGACCTGCCTACCCGCACGACGCTGATCGGCGGCGCCATCATCAGCGTATCGACGATCTGGATCGCGCAACGCGAGTCACGCAGGCGCCTGCGCTGAATGCCCGCTCGACGGAGCGTCGTGTCTACAACCTGGCGAGTCGGCCCAGCGCAGCGCCGAGTGTCTCGTCTTTTTTGGCGAAACAAAAGCGGATCACGTGCTGGTCGAATTCGTTGCCATAAAAGGCTGACAACGGGATTGCCGCGACGCCGATTTCTGTTGTCAGCCATTTGCAGAATGCGCCTTCGCTCAGGTTGCGCTCCGGCACGGCCAGCCCCGAGATGTCGACACACTGGAAATAACTGCCTTCGCTGGGC
>CAJDWO010000082.1_pt1 | contig 15704 bp, 16 predicted proteins | sample 7391601 | NCBI WGS metagenome assembly CAJDWO01 (sample SAMEA7055735, study PRJEB34461) | soil metagenome | biome: terrestrial ecosystem; feature: Peninsula; material: soil | place: Antarctica | collected 2016 | reverse complement strand
TTGATCTTGCCGCCGCGAATCATCGCGAAGCTGTCGTGGCTGCCGAAGATCGACGAACCAGCCATCGTGGTCACAGTCTGTTTGCCGGCATTGATCAGGTCAGCATCGACCTCGTCATCGGTAGGAAACGGGCCGATACCCAACATGCCATTTTCCGACTGTAGCCACACTTCGATGTCCGCGGGTACATGGTTGGCCACCTGCGTCGGGATGCCGATACCCAGATTTACGTAAAAACCGTCTTGCAGTTCCTTGGCAGCACGTGCCGCCATCTGGTCTTGAGTCCAGGCCATTGATTTTCTGGCAGATGCACCTGGTCCGGCTCGATCGCGCCGTTCTCGACGATCTCCTCGACCTCGACGACGCTGATCTTGCCCGCCATGGCCACAGCCGGGTTGAAGTTGCGTGCGGTATAGCGAAACTGCAGGTTGCCCGACTTGTCGGCCCGGTGCGCCTTGACCAGCGCCACGTCGGGCACCAGCGAACGCTCCATCACATAGGTGTGGCCATCAAACTCGCGCAATTCCTTGCCCTCGGCAACCAGCGTGCCGACACCGGTCTTGGTGAAGAAAGCGGGAATACCCGCGCCACCAGCACGTAATTTTTCCGCCAAGGTGCCTTGCGGCGTGAACTCGAGTTCCAGTTCGCCGGCCAGGTATTGGCGCTCGAACTCCTTGTTTTCACCGACGTAACTCGAAATCATGCGCTTGATCTGGCGTGTCTCCAGCAACCGGCCCAGCCCGAAACCGTCGACGCCGGCGTTGTTGGAGATCACCGTCAGGTTCTTGACACCACTGTCACGCAGCGCATCGATCAGCGCTTCGGGTATGCCGCACAGACCGAATCCACCCACGGCTATCAGCTGACCATCCTTGACGATACCTTCGAGTGCCTTGGCGGCAGAGGGATAAATCTTGTTCACGCGCGTCTCCTCATGATGAACCTTGAACGATACTACGTAACGTCATACGTAGTATTCCGTACCCATACGAACACGCATGTTTTCTGTAAAGCACGGACAACTCTCGGGCGAACTGCCCCAAACCAATGTCAGCTGTTCGGCGGGTGGCGACGTGGCCCTCGCCGTGCGCACGCCTGCCAGCAAACCGACGCCGGAGATTGACTACCGACAGGCCTTCGACCTGGCGCCGATCGGACTGGTATTGTCGCGTCACCGAAGCATCATCGACTGCAATACACGCCTGTGCGAGATGTTCGGCCTGTCGCGCGAGCTGCTGATCGGCCAGACCTTCCAGATGTTGTATCCGAGCCAGCAGGAATACGAACGCACCGGTGCCCGTGTCGCGCCCATTCTCAATGCCAACGGCCACTACGCGGACGATCGGGTCATGAAACGCGGCAGTGGCGAGACCTTCTGGTGCCATGTGACCGGCCGCGCGATGAACCGCGCCAACCCGCACGAAGCAGGCATCTGGACCTTCATGGACCTGTCCTCGCGCCGGCCGGTCAAGGCCGAGCTGACCGCACGTGAACGCGAAGTTGCCGCGCATCTGATGGACGGCATGACCAGCAAGCAGATCGGGCGGGCACTGGCGATCAGCCACCGGACGGTGGAAGTCTACCGTGCACGTCTGATGCGAAAATACGCCGCAACGACGACCGCCGACCTGGTCCAGAAGTTGATCGGTGGCTGAGCCACCGACACGCCGTCTTCGCGGCCATGAACGCATTCTTTACGTACGATGAAAAGCAGCCCCATCGACAGGTAGTAAGCTGTGAGACCATCCCCACCAACCCACCGCGAGGAACTTCCATGACCCGTTACCCCAACCCCGAACTCAAGGACTTGCCCGAGGACATCCGGGAGCGCATTCTGGAAGTGCAGGAGAAGTCCGGCTTCATTCCCAATGTGTTCCTCGGACTGGCCCGCCGACCGGCCGAGTGGCGCGCTTTTTTCGCCTACCACGACGCCTTGATGTTGCGCGAGGAGTCGAACCTGACCAAGGGCGAGCGCGAGATGATCGTCACCACCACCAGCGCAGCGAATAATTGCCTGTATTGCGTGGTCGCCCACGGCGCGATCCTGCGCATTTATGAAAAGAAGCCGATGGTCGCCGACCAGGTCGCCGTGAACTACCGCAAGGCCGACATCCCGCCACGCCAGCGTGCCATCCTCGATTTCGCGATCAAGGTCTGCCAACACGCCGACAAACTCGAAGACGCCGACTTCGACGCCCTGCATGGCCATGGCCTGAATGACGAGGACATCTGGGACATCGGCGCGATCACCGCGTTTTTCGGCCTGTCCAACCGCATCGCCAACTTGAGCGGCATGATGCCCAACCCCGAGTTCTACCTGATGGGACGGGTGCCACGACAGAAGTGAGCCCGCCCGCGCGGCCACGCCGGCAGCCACCCAGTTCCCGTGAAAACCAGGCGGTATCCGATGCGGTATCGTCACCACAGCTTGCGCCTGCGCGTCGAATCGCAGGGCATCGATGATCACGAGGTCGGTGGTCTGTGTCGCCATGTCGACGACAAACCCCATCAACCATCCATCGTTCTCGGCTGACGTGGCGTGGCGCGGGACGAACACGAACTCGCCCGGATACCGATCGGCGCCGAATGCATGAATTGCACGCTCACCGGTCTGCAGGTCATGCCGGATCAGATGCGTGCGTGAGCCGAAGGCCGAACCCTCATCCGCCAGCGGGACCGTATAGGCATACCGATACGGCTTACCCAGGCGGCGTTCGTCGCAGCGCGGAAACTCCTGCGGATGGGCATCAATGCGCTCGCGTTGCACGCTCCTTTGAGATGGCGTGATGGTCCACCGCTCAAAGGCGGACTCGCGCGAATCCGGGCCTTGCGCCCTGTCGGCAAACATGGTGTCGTGCGCCACAACGTCGACGACAACCTTGCCATCGTCGGTCTCGAACGCATTGCAGGCGTGGAACACATAACACGGATCCACGTCGCACCAGATAACCTCAGCGCCGCGCCCCTCGCGCGGCAACAGGCCCACGCGGGCGCCATGCCGCGGATTCCACTTATAGGGAAACGACTGGCCTGCCAGCAAGGCCTTCATCGAGAAAGTGACAGGCAGATCGAACACCAGCACATGGTGGAGTGTGATCATGCAGTCGTGAATGCTCGGCCCATGGCGCACTGCAATCGGCTCTTCGCGCCGCACCCGGCCCTGCCGGTCGACGACAACGTGGCGGATCGTCTCGAGGTCGGGACCGTTGTAGCAGATCGCGTGCAACTCGCCGCTGTCCGGGTCCAGGTGCGGGTGTGCGCTGAACGATCCGTGCAGGCTGCCACCAAACGGATCGTGCGCCACGGTGTCCAACACGTCGTCGATCTGCACCGGATAGGCCCCGGCCTCCACCAGCGCCCAGGTTTTGCCGGCATGGCCGAGCACGTTGGTGTTGACCATATCGCCGCCGCGGTTGCGTGGACCCGGCGCCGGCGCCTCGCCCAGCGCCGCACTCACCGCATTCGAGCGGATCCAGCGGTTGCGATACCACAGCGCCTGCCCACCCTTGAGCCGGACACCATGCACCATGCCGTCCCCCACAAACCAATGGTGCGCCGCGGGATTGGGCTTGGTCAGCGGGTTGGGCCCGATGCGCAAGTAATGCCCATCGAGTTCAGGCGGGATCGTGCCGCGCACCGCCAGTGATTCGAGCGTCAATTCCCGCGCCATCGGAGTATGGATACCCGACAAGAAGCGGTGCGGCTGCGCAGGTTCAGGCAGCCGGTCACGGTTGAAAGTGGCCACCTTCATCAACCCCTTGGTGACGCCGCGGCGAACGACATCTTCGAAGGCACTGGCCATGGCTTGCTCCTCGACTGGGCGGCAGGAATACCGGCGCCAGCCAGTTTAGCCCTCAGCTGACCAGAGCGCGCAACCAATCCGGCAGCGTCTTGGCCTTCTGGTTCGGGATATCGGTCCAGATCGTCGTTGCGCCACCTTCGGCGCAGATGATGCCGGGCTCGTCAACCCGTTCCATCGTGACCCAGGTCTCGAAGGTGGTGCGCGCCGGGTCGCTGGCGTACATCGTGACCCGGACATCACCCGGGTAGGTCACCTGGCGGTAGAAGTTGCAGAAAGCGTTGACGATCACGATGCCTTCATCTGCATCGTTCGGCAGCGCGTTGAGCGAGACCATCCAATCGATGCGACACCCCTCCATGTAGCGGAAATAGGTGGTGTTGTTCAAGTGCCCCATCGCGTCCATGTCACCCCAGCGGATCGGGATGATGCTCTCGAACACCCGCTTCTTGTGTTCCGGCAGCGTGTACCTCATGCCGAGAAACCATCATCAGCGGCGATCACGGCGCCATTGACGAAATGGCTTTCCTTGGAACACAACATCACCAGGATCGCGTCAAGGTCCTGCACCTGCCCGACTCGCTTGCGCGGCAGCATCTGGACCAGCTTGCGCCCCTGCTCGGTATCCCAGTGGTGGTGGTTGAGCTCGGTGTCGATATAACCCGGACAGATCGCGTTGACGTTGATACCGAAGCGACCCCACTCCACTGCCATGGCGCGGGTCATCTGCACCACCGCCGCCTTGCTCATGCAATACACACCGATCTGCGGCAACACCCGTAGACCGGCCATCGACGCAATATTGACGATACGTCCACCGATGTAGGTGCCGGGCGCAGCGCCGCTGGCACGCGCCAGCATGCGTTTACCCACCTCCTGCGCCACGAAAAACGCACCCTTGACGTTGGTGTTGAACATGAAGTCGTAGTCTTCCTCACTGACATCCTGCAACCGCTGCGTGGTGCTGACACCGGAATTGTTGACCAGGATGTCAATCGATCCGACCTCCGTCTCGGCACGCGCCACCGCAGCCTTGATCGAGTGATGGTCGGTCACATCCAGCGCCACCACATGCGCGTCGCCACCGGCGGCCTCGATCTGGGCCCGCAATTCCTTGAGTCTTTCGATACGCCGGCTGGCCAGAATGACGGCCGCGCCGGCACTGGCCAAGGTGCGCGCAAACTGTGCGCCCAGACCACCGGATGCGCCGGTGATGAAGGCCACGCGGCCCGAGAGGTCGATGCTGTATGCCATGGCTCAGTCTCCACAAATGAGGTTCATCTGAGGATTATGGCGTTGCTGCTGCAAGCGCCGCCTAAAATTGCGACTCCTACATGACAGTGCCATCGACTCCATTGAAAGCCCAGCCCATGACGCCAGAAGCCATCCTCGAACAATTCGGCCCACGCGAGGCCATGGAATACGACGTGGTCGTCGTTGGCGGCGGGCCGGCTGGCCTGGCCACCGCGATCCGCCTCAAACAACTTGCGGCCGCTGGAGACAAGGAACTCTCGGTGGTGGTACTGGAGAAAGGCTCGGAGCCCGGTGCACATATCCTGTCGGGGGCCATCATGGATCCGAAGGCCCTGACCGAGCTGATTCCCGACTGGAAGGCGCGCGGCGCACCGTTGAACCAGATGGTCACCGACGACGCGATGGTGTTTCTGGGCGAAAAGTCCTCGTTCCGCACCCCAAATTTCTTTCTGCCAGCATGCCTGCAGAACCATGGCAATTACATCGTCAGCCTGGGTTCGGTCACCCGCTGGATGGCCGAGCAGGCCGAGGCGCTGGGCGTCGAGATCTTTCCGGGATTCCCGGCCGCCGAGGTCTTGTACAACGACGACGGTTCGATCAAGGGGGTGGCCACCGGCAACATGGGCGTGGGCAAGGACGGAGAACCGGGCGAGAACTTCCAGCTCGGCATGGAACTGCATGCCAAATACACCATCTTCGCCGAAGGCGCACGGGGTCACCTGGGGCGCCAGTTGATCGCACGATTCAAACTCGACGCCGACAGTGACCCGCAGACCTACGGCCTCGGCGTCAAGGAATTGTGGGAAATCGATCCGCAACGCCATGTACCCGGCTTCGTGCTGCACACCGCCGGCTGGCCGATGGACAACGATACCTACGGCGGCGCTTTCATGTACCACTTCGACGACAACAAGGTGGCCCTGGGCTTTATCACCGGGCTCGACTACAGCAACCCCTATTTGAGCCCATTCGAGGAATTCCAGCGCTGGAAAACCCACCCCAACATCCGCTACTACCTCGAAGGCGACGAAGCCAAAGGCATCAAGCCGGGCAAACGGCTTAGCTACGGCGCACGCGCCCTCACCGCTGGTGGCCTTTTGAGCCTGCCCAAGACCATCTTCCCCGGTGGCGCGCTGGTGGGCTGCGAAGCCGGTTACATGAACGTCAGCCGCATCAAGGGCAGCCATGCCGCGATCAAGAGCGGCATGCTGGCCGCGCAGGCGGCGTTCGACGCGATCGGAGCCGGCCGTCAGCATGATGAACTCAGTGCGTATCCGGCAACATTCGAGAAGAGCTGGCTGCATGCCGAACTGAAGAAGGCACGCAACTTCAAGACCTGGTTCAAGAAAGGCCTGAGCGTCGCAACCCTGATGAACGGCATCGAGCAATTCGTGCTGCGCGGCAAATTTCCGTGGACGCTGCACCGCAACAAACCCGACCATGTCTACCTCAAGCCTGCAGCACAATGCAAACCCATCGTCTACCCCAAGCCCGATGGCAAATTGACGTTCGACCGGCTCTCCAGCGTGTTCATCAGCAACACCAACCATGAAGAGAATCAACCGCCGCACCTGACCCTCAAGGATGCATCGGTTCCTGTTGCGATCAACCTGGCCATCTACGCCGGACCCGAGGCCAGGTATTGCCCTGCAGGTGTGTATGAATTCGTCAAAGGCGAAGACAACACCGAGCGCCTGCAGATCAATGCGCAAAACTGTGTGCACTGCAAAACCTGCGATATCAAGGACCCGACCCAGAACATCGTCTGGGTCACGCCCGAAGGCGGCGGAGGACCCAATTACGCAGGCATGTAGATACACCCCGAGAGCCTGCCCGGCTCCCGGGTCGCGCACAGGGCATGCGATGTCCGCTGCGCGATGGCAGATGTATCCGGCTATACAATCTTGCGGGTCAGGAGAGAGCCTTGGGTTTGCAAGGCCGCCGAAGGCGCAGCACCCGCTGATCGCAGCGGGTTGAACGCTCAGGCAAAAGGACTGACAACCGCCTGTCGGAAGCCATGCCGATCGGCGTTTCCCCACTGGAGAGAGGGCACCGCAAAGGCGCCCCACCGAAGGAGCAAGCCGCACACCACACCCGGCGCGGAACGGGTGCAGCGGTGAATCTCTCAGGTACCACGGACAGCGGGGGCAGCCCATGGCGACGGCCATGGACATTGACCCCCAGGAGAAACCGCTTGTCCAGTTCCACCGAAACCTTGCGCCAGACACCACTGCATGCCCTGCACCTGGAACTGGGCGCCCGCATGGTGCCGTTCGCCGGCTACAACATGCCGGTCCAGTATCCCGCCGGCCTGATGGCCGAACACCAGCACACCCGCGCCGCGGCCGGACTGTTCGATGTATCGCACATGGGCCAGTTGCGCCTGCTCGGACCCGACGCCGCTCGGGCATTCGAATCGCTGATGCCAGTGGACGTGATCGACCTGCCGACGGGCAAGCAGCGGTACGGCCTCCTGCTGAACGACGCCGGCGGCATCCTTGATGACCTGATGTTCGTGAATCGCGACGTGCAGCACGGCGGTGACCTGTTTGTCATCGTGAACGGTGCCTGCAAGGTGGCGGACCTGGCCCATATAGAGGCCCACATCGGCCAGCGTTGCGAAGTCATCCCTTGCCCCGAACTGGCACTGCTGGCCTTGCAGGGACCACAGGCCGTCGACGTGCTTCAGCGCTTGGCGCCGGGCATTGACGCGCTCACCTTCATGACCGGCGGCCGTTTCAGCATCCATGGTCTGGACCCCGCGCTACCGCAGATCGACTTCTACGCAACCCGCAGCGGCTACACCGGTGAGGACGGATTCGAGATCTCGGTGCATGAAAAAAACGCCGAGGCGCTGGCCCGCCTGCTGCTGGAACAACCGGAGGTCAAACCTGTCGGACTGGGCGCGCGCAACTCGCTGCGACTGGAGGCGGGCCTGTGCCTGTATGGCAACGACATGGACACCACGACCACACCGGTCGAGGCGGGACTGAACTGGGCGATCCAGAAAGTACGCCGCACAGGCGGTGAGCGCGCCGGCGGATTTCCTGGTGCCGCAGTGGTGCTGGCACAACTTGCTGGTGGCGACAACGCACCCCAACGCAAACGCGTCGGACTCAAGGCGCTGCAACGCATACCGGTACGCGAACACACGCTGATACAGGACACCAACGGCAAGCCGGTGGGCGAAGTCACCAGCGGCTTGCTCGGCCCCACCATCAACGAACCGATTGCCATGGCCTACGTCAACAGTGACTGCGCCGTTCCGGGCACCCGCTTGCAGGCCCTGGTGCGTGGCAAGCCGGTCCCGATGGAGGTCGTCGGCATGCCGTTCGTCCCAACGCACTACCACCGCGGCTGAGTGACCGTCCACCCGACCACGCACAGACCCGCGCAGCTCCACCCCATCACCAACCCAGCCCCCGGAGACACCCATGGCACTGAAATACACTGAAGACCACGAATGGCTTGCCATCGAAGGCGAGCATGCCACCGTCGGCATCACCCAGCATGCGCAGGACGCCTTGGGCGATGTGGTCTTCGTCGATCTGCCTGCCGTGGGTACGCACCTCGATGCCAAAGCCATCGCCGGAGTGGTCGAGTCGGTCAAGGCTGCGGCCGACGTCTACATGCCGGTCAGCGGCAGCATCACCGAGGTGAATGAAGCCCTGCGCGCAGACCCGTCGCTGGCCAACTCCGATCCACAGGGTGCGGGCTGGTTCTTCAAGGTCAAGCTGTCGGATGTGTCGCAACTCGACGCGCTGATGGACGAAACCGCCTACGGCACTTTCTCGACCAAGACCTGACGCACCTGCCCCTTCCACATCCCATTGAGTGAGACCTGTATGCCGTCGTCATCCTCCGCGCCACTGGACATCCTCGAACACCCGGACGAATTCGTCGATCGCCATATCGGCATCAGTGCCACCGACCAGGCGCACATGTTGTCGGTCGTCGGCGCCGCCACCAGGCAGGCGCTGATCGACGGCATCGTGCCAAGCGCGATCGTGCGACGCCAGCCGATGCAGATTCCGGCGGCCATCACCGAGGCGCAGGCGCTGGACGAGATGCGCGCGATCGCCGACCGCAACCAGGTGTTCCGCAGCTTCATCGGCCAGGGTTATTACGGCACGTTCACACCGACCGTGATCCTGCGCAACGTGCTGGAGAACCCGGCCTGGTACACCGCCTACACGCCCTACCAGGCCGAGATTTCGCAGGGCCGCCTGGAGGCGCTGATCAATTTCCAGACCATGATCTGCGACCTCACCGGCATGGCGATCGCCAACGCATCGATGCTCGACGAGGCCACAGCCGCGGCCGAGGCGATGACGCTGGCCAGACGCAGCGTGAAGAACAAGAGCAACCGCTTCCTGGTGGCCGATGACTGCCATCCCCAGACCATTGAGGTGATCCAGACCCGTGCTGCGCCGTTGGATATCGCAGTGCACGTGGGTACGCTGGCAGAGCTGATGGCGGACGACGACTACTTTGGTGTGCTGGCGCAATACCCGGCCAGCACCGGCACCGTGCACGACCTGCATCCGCTGGCCGACAAGGCACGTGCCAACAACGCGGCGTTCTGCGTCGCCGCCGATCTGCTGGCCTTGTGCCTGCTGGCGCCGCCGGGCGAATGGGGCGCCGACATCGTGGTTGGCACGACACAACGCTTCGGCATGCCCATGTGCAACGGGGGTCCGCATGCGGCCTACCTGGCGTGTCGTGACGACTTCAAGCGGTCGATGCCGGGCCGACTGGCGGGCGTCAGCATCGATACCCATGGCAACCCGGCCTACCGCCTGGCGCTGCAGACGCGCGAACAACATATCCGGCGCGAGAAGGCGACATCCAACATCTGCACCGCGCAGGTGTTGCCGGCCGTGATCGCCAGCATGTACGCGATCTACCACGGCCCGGCCGGCCTGACACGTATCGCCCGCCGGGTGGCGATGCTTACGTCCATGCTGGCGCGCGGCCTGCAGCAACTCGGATGCACGCTGGCCAATACCAGCGCATTCGATACCCTGACCGTGTTGACCGGCGCTGCGACCGCCACGGTGCGGGAGCAAGCGACACAGGCTCGGGTGAACCTGCGCAATACCAACGATAGCGCTCTGACGGTATCGCTTGACGAAACCACTACCCGCGCCGATCTGGAACTGCTGCTGGGACTGTTTGCGCCAAAGGTCCAGAGACCACCGACGATCGAGTCACTGCTGGCCGCACCGGAGTCGCTGCTGCCAGAGGGCTTGACGCGACGCAGCGCCTTCCTGACCCATCCGGTGTTCAACCGGCATCACAGTGAGACCGCCATGCTGCGCTACATCCGCAGCCTGTCCGACAAGGACCTTGCGCTGGACCGCTGCATGATCCCGCTGGGCAGTTGCACGATGAAACTCAACGCCACCAGCGAGATGATCCCCATCACCTGGCCGCAGTTCGCCAACATCCATCCGTTCGCGCCGGCCGATCAGCGTGAAGGGTATGCGGAGCTGGACAGACAGTTGGGCGCCTGGTTGTGCCAGGCCACCGGTTATGCCGCCGTCAGCCTGCAACCCAATGCCGGGGTGAATATGCCGGGCTACTGGCGATCCGCGCCTACCATGCCTCCCGCGGCGAGGCCCACCGCACCATCTGCCTGATCCCGTCGAGCGCCCATGGCACAAACCCGGCCAGCGCGCAGATGGCAGGCCTGAGCGTGGTCGTCGTTGCCTGCGACAGCAACGGCAACGTCGACATGGCCGACCTGCAGGCACTATGCGAAAAGCACAGTGCCAACCTGGCCGCTGCGATGATCACCTATCCCAGCACGCACGGTGTGTTCGAGACCCACGTCAAGGAGTTGTGCGCGCTGGTGCACCAGCATGGCGGCCGTGTCTACGTGGACGGCGCCAACATGAACGCGCTGGTCGGCATCGCAGCGCCGGGCGAGTTCGGTGGCGACGTCAGCCACCTGAACCTGCACAAGACTTTTTGCATTCCGCACGGCGGCGGTGGACCGGGAGTGGGACCGGTCTGTGTGGTCGACGATCTCGTGCCCTTTCTTCCGGGTCACGTCACGGGTGGTCTGACAGGCCATAGCGTGGGGGAGAGGCGCGCCGCCGGGCCGTCCCAAGGCGCGCCAGCCCCCTCGGGGGGCAGCGCAGTACGCGTAGCGACAAGCGTGGGGGCCACATCCACCGCCGGGCCGTCCCAAGGCGCGCCAGCCCCCTCGGGGGGCAGCGCAGTACGCGTAGCGACAAGCGTGGGGGCGATATCAGCGGCACCGCTGGGCAATGCGGCGGTGTTGCCGATCAGCTGGATGTATTGCCGCATGATGGGGCCGGCGCCACCGAGGTTGCGATCCTGAGCGCCAACTACATCAGCGCCCGGTTACGGGACCACTACCCGACGCTGTACGCCAGCGCCAACGGCCATGTCGCACACGAATGTATCCTGGACCTGCGGCCGCTCAAGGAATCGAGTGGTGGCGCGCAAGGCGTCAGCGCCGAAGACGTGGCCAAACGCCTGATGGACTACGGCTTCCATGCGCCGACGCTGAGTTTTCCAGTGCCCGGCACTTTGATGGTCGAGCCCACGGAGAGCGAAACGCGGCATGAACTCGACCGTTTCATCGACGCGATGATCGCGATCCGCGACGAGATCCGCAGAATTGAAAGCGGCGAATGGCCGCAGGACAACAATCCGCTCAAACATGCACCGCATACCGCAGCCTCGGTGATCGGCGACACCTGGGACCGGCCCTATTCACGCGAGACCGGCGCATTTCCGCTTGCGAGCCTGAAACAGTCGAAGTACTGGCCGCCGGTCGGGCGCATCGACAACGTCTATGGTGACCGCAACCTGTTCTGCAGTTGTGTGCCGATGGCGGACTACGCGTGACCTGCGCGCGACAGGCTGCCGGCGCTCAGGGTGGCGCGCGTCGTGCCACGGCTGCGGTGGGGCATACTGACCACTTCGCGTTGACACGCTGACACCTCTCCACGGGCCCTTCCATGCTCTACGCCATCCTCAAGACGTTACACCTGTTGTCTATCATCCTCTGGATTGGCGGCATGGCTTTCGTGTTGTTTTTCCTGCGCCCTGCGCTGGCCAGCCTGCAGCCACCCGAGCGTGTGAGGTTGATGCACGACGTGTTGCGTCGCTTCTTCGGTGCCGTGTCGGCCTCCATCCTCATCGTGCTGGGCAGCGGCGTGTGGATGATGGTCCAATTCGCCCGCGGCGGTGGCGCCGACAGCGGCGTACCGATGCCGATGAGCTGGATGGTGATGGCGACCCTGGGCCTGCTGATGATGGCCATTTATGGCCACATCCGCTTCGTGCTCTACAAGCGGCTGCAACGCGCGCTGGCCAGCAGCGCCTGGTCGGCTGGCGGCGCCGCGCTGGGGTCGATCCGGCTCTGGGTGCTGGTCAATCTGTTGCTCGGTCTGGTGATCATCGTCGTGCTGATGTTGTTCTAGCGTCAGCCAGCCAACCCGTAAGGACCCCCACGCTCAAGGGCGCGCCGATACGCTGGTCGCGCCTGGAAACGTGCGACCCAGGCATCGATGTGGGGAAATTGTGCGCGCAAACCCCGCGCGGCCTCGCCGACAAAACTCATCTGGATGTCAGCGCCGGTGAGATCATCTCCGACCAGCCACTTGCGTCCATCCAGTGCCTGGTTCACATAACCCAGATGGTTGGCAATCTCGCTATCAATACGTGGTGCCAGGGGCGCGCCCGCTTCACCGAGCTGGCCGACATACAGCTTGAGCATCAGCGGCAACATGGCGGAGCCTTCAGCGTAATGCAGCCATTGCTGGTAGGTTTCGTATTCAGGCCAGCCGATGGACGGCTGCAGCCGCCCTTCACCGTGATGGCGGATCAAGTAATCGACGATTGCGCCGGATTCGAACACGGTCTGACCGTCCTCGACGAGTACCGGCGACTTGCCCAGTGGATGCACCGCCTTGAGTTCGGGCGGCGCCAATCGGGTGGTGGCGTCGCGCCGGTAGTGCTTGACCTGGTATGGCAAAGCCAGCTCTTCGAGCAGCCACAGCACCCGCTGCGAGCGTGAATCATTGAGGTGGTGGACGACGATCATGATGTGCTCCTGTCTCTGATGCAGGTTCCCCAGACCTGACGCGACCGCACGGATATGGCGCACGATTTGGATTTGCCAGTATAGGACCCGCACAAGCACGGGTCCGCCAGCATCTTGCTGATGCGAATGTCAGTCGGCGGACCCAGCCGGAGGCGCCGGCGCAAGCTGCGCCTTCATGGTCTTGGCGGCACTGGTGTACCCCCCGTCCCCACCATCGACAAAGTGCACATGCAAGCCGCCGGATGCCTCCGTCACCAGGCAGGTCATCAACGCGGTATGGGACACGTTCATGCCGTAACGCAGCCGGCCGGTGGCCAGTTGGCGGTCGAGATAGGCTTTGATGGTCGCGATGCAGTCCTGCGGGCAGTCGATGACGAAACTCACCGTATCGTCCTGTTTGCAGAAGTCGGTGTTGCTGGCGACTTCCGCTACATATTGCTTCGGGTCAAATCCGCCCACCGGCTTGCCAACCAGGAAAATCACACGCGCCAGCAAGGTCTGCGCCAGTACCCGCAACACGGACTTCCACAACGGTCCGCCGCGCCGACTGACTTGCGCTTCCAGCAGCAGACCCTTGGGTGGCCAACTGGTCGACAAGTTGTCCGGGCGTACCGCCGCCGCCGCCCCACCCTGGCGGGCCAATGACATGACCTCGGCATGGACCGCGCCCGGATCGCTGGCCCCCTGGATGATCAGCGTCAACATCCGGCCCCGGCCGGACTGCAAGGGATTCCAGCGGCAGGACAAACCGTCGAGATCGACCGGCACGCCATCGTCGAGTGCCACTGGCACCGCGACCCGTGCAATCAGGTCGGCATTGCCGCGCCCCCGGACCGCAGCTTCGAGCAACCCGACACCACCTCCCGCGAACACACCAAAACTATTGCCCGGTGTGGGTTCGAACCGGCCGACCCGCACCTCGCTGCCGTGCTGGCGCAACAGGGAAACAGGAATGGCAGCCGGGTCGGCGCGCACAGGTTCTTGAGTGCGGCAATCGCCATCGCGGCGACAAAATTCACGGTCTTGTGTTTGCCGCCAGCAACGGCTTGCGTCGAGCTGACGATGTCGGTCACCACCAATTCCCAGTCGTCCGGCGCGGCGCGATAAGCACTGGCGTCGAAGGTCGCGCTGGCCTGCGCCAGCACCGGCAAATCGGCGAAAAAATCGTCGATGCCTGGAGTCATGAGGCTGGAGGGTCGGTCCATCGGCGGCCTGGGTTGCGCCAGAAGGTTCCGGGCCGGTCGGTACGGGTCAAACCGCGCCGTCAGACGATCGTCGGGCCGGCAGCCTGGCGCGCGCCGTCTTGGTCTCGGAGCGTTGCGCCTTGTCCTGCAGACGCCGGTTTACCGAGGCCCGGGTCGGGCGTGTCGCACGTCGCACGATCGGCGCCACCGCCACGCTCTGGACCACTTCGTGCAGGCGGGCAAACGCATCGAGCCGGTTCTGGTCCTGTGTGCGGTGCGACTGCGCCTTGATGACCACCACGCCCAGTTGCGTGATGCGCTTGTCACGCAAGGCCAGCAGCCGTCGCTTGACGTCCTCCGGCAGGCTGGATGCCGGAACGTCGAAACGCAGATGGATGGCGCTGGAGACCTTGTTGACGTTTTGCCCACCCGCGCCTTGCGCGCGCACTGCCGTGATCTCCACTTCGGACTCCACGACCATCACAGGGGCAGGTGTTGCGGGCATAAGGACATTCGGACGGCTACAAAACGTCAGCCTTGCAGCACCGCACCTGCCTTGCCCAGTTCGGCGCGCGTGATCGTCAGCGACAGTGCTAAGCTCACTGGTCAGAACAGCCTGTTTGTCTAGCCATTACCTGCACATGAACACGCTCGATCGCGGCGCCAACGGACCCACCATTTTGGGCATCATGGGCGAGGCCACCAGATTCACCGCCGAAGAATCGCGCAGCTTCGTACGCCAGGTGCTGCGCCGCGGCGGCGCCTGAACGACCTCCAGGCAGACCGGTGCAACGCGGCGCCCCAACCGAGAAACCACCATGAAGATACTCGTACTTAACGGCGTCAACCTGAACATGTTCGGCAAACGCGACCCCAAGCAATACGGAACCATCACACTGCAGGAGATCGACAACCAGCTGGTCACGCTGGGCCAGGAACTTGGCGCCGAGGTCACTTGTTTCCAGACCAACCTGGAAGGCGCGATGTGCGAACGCATCCACCAGGCGCATGCCAACGGCGTTGACGCGGTGCTGATCAACGCCGGCGCGTGGACCCACTACAGCTACGGTATTCGCGACGCGCTGGCTATCCTGGCCTGTCCGATTGTCGAGGTCCACATGTCCAACATCCACGCACGTGAACCGTTTCGTCACCGGTCTGTGCTGTCCGAGATCACCAGGGGCCAGATCTGCGGCTTCGGCGTCGACAGCTACCTGCTGGCGCTGCGCGCTGCGGTGTCAGCTGTTTCATCAGCCAAGGCGACATAGAGCCGGCACAACGCACAGCAGTCGCGTTACAGGCTTCGCTCGACTTTTTCCCGCAGCGCGGCGCTCACCGTGGGCATGGTACCGAACCAGCTGGCGTAAGCGGCCTGCGCCTGGTG
>CAJDWO010000027.1_pt1 | contig 15704 bp, 12 predicted proteins | sample 7391601 | NCBI WGS metagenome assembly CAJDWO01 (sample SAMEA7055735, study PRJEB34461) | soil metagenome | biome: terrestrial ecosystem; feature: Peninsula; material: soil | place: Antarctica | collected 2016 | reverse complement strand
GACGATGTCGAATGCGAGATCGTCTGGGTCGGACCTTACGCTTACCGCAGCCAATGCCTGGATGCTTTGCGCATCGGCAGTGTGTACTTCATGGGCGACACCGCCAAGATCGTGAGCCCGTTTGGCGCCCGTGGCGGCAACACCGGTGTTGCCGATGCCGACAACCTGGCCTGGAAACTGGGCGCCGTCCTGCGCGGCTACGCCGGACCTGGCTTGCTCGATAGTTACAACCAGGAGCGTCTGGAAGCGGCCCAGCAGAATGTGCTGGTGACCAACCGCACCACCCGATTCCTGCGCCCGGCCGACGGCACGGAGCGGACGTTTCGCAATGCCGTCATCAGCCTGGCGCGCCAGTACCCATTCGCACGCCAGTTGGTCAACACCGGCCGCATGGCGGTGGCCAACCCCTACAGCCAATCGGGCGTGTGCGGAAAAACCGGCGGCCTTTCGGTGCAGAACGTCTACTTCCGATGGCAGGACGGCAGCCAGGGCTGTGTCAACGACTTGTTGCAGTGGGCCGACGGACGTTTGCTGTTGCTGGTGTTTGGCGACCAATCCGCGCAGGCCCGCCAGCGCCTGGCGAACCTGACCCGCGAGGCACCGGTGCGCTGCGTCCAGGTGCTCGGGGCGGACGCCCGCACCCAGTCACGCGAGACCGTGCGTGACCCGCTTGGCTACCTGCAAGGCGCCTGCTATGTGTTCGGCCACGCCTGGGCGCTGGTCCGGCCCGACGGCTACCTCGCGGCCACCGGCGAATCGGTCGACAGTGCCCTGGTGCATGCGATCGCACATGCCCTGGCCATCGCCTGAACCATCCCACCGGCAATATCCACCATGAAGACCAGCCTGAATCTGCAGGATGCAGACACCTTCTACGAACAGCTGCTCGATGCCCACCTGGGCCTGACTGCAGAACAATCGGAGCTGTTCAACGCACGGTTGATCCTGCTGCTGGCCAACCAGGTCGGCGAAAGCGACGTGTTACTGAATTGCCTGGCGGCCGCCAGGCTGCCTGATAACCAACCGGGCGCGTGACGCTGGCGCGATAGCAGCAGCGCCTCGCCTAAAATCGACGCGTCCCGGACCCGCGTCCGGGTACGGCGTCCAGCGGGATGCCGTTTACCTGTCCCGCCCCGCGCGAGCGGGCACGACCACATCGCCACACCATGACCGACGTCTTGCATCAGCCCGGGCTCGAAAGCCTGTCCAAATCATTTGAACCTGCCGCTCTGGAAGCCTTCTGGGGCCCGGAGTGGGAACGTCGCGGTTATGCGGTAGCTGGTAGCCGCGGCACCGGCAAACCGGACGCCGCTGCGGGCGCATTCGCGATCCAGCTGCCGCCGCCCAACGTGACCGGCACCTTGCACATGGGCCACGCGTTCAACCAGACGATCATGGACGCGCTGACCCGTTACCACCGCATGCGTGGTCTGAATACGGTGTGGGTACCGGGCACCGACCACGCCGGCATCGCGACCCAGATCGTCGTCGAGCGCCAGTTGCGCGATCAAGGCATCAATCGCCACGACATGGGCCCAACACCGGTCGAAGCACGCAAGAACTTCGTCGCGCGGGTCTGGGAATGGAAACAGAAATCGGGCAACACCATCACCACGCAGATGCGCCGCATGGGCGACAGCGTGGACTGGAGCCGGGAATATTTCACGATGGACGCAAAGTTGTCCACGGTTGTCACCGAGACCTTCGTGCGCCTGTACGAACAAGGGTTGATCTACCGCGGCAAACGTCTGGTCAACTGGGACCCGGTGCTCAAGACGGCTGTGAGCGACCTGGAGGTGGAAAGTGAAGAGGAAGACGGCCACCTGTGGCATATCCGCTACCCGTTCACCGACGGACCACAAATGGTTGATGGTCAGCTGCAGGAAGGTCTGGTTGTAGCCACGACCCGGCCCGAAACCATGCTGGGCGACGTTGCGGTGATGGTGCATCCCGAAGACGCGCGGTATCGCCACCTGATAGGCAAACGGGTGCACCTGCCACTGTGCGGCCGCGACATCCCGGTGATCGCTGACGATTACGTGGACCCGGCCTTCGGCACCGGCGTGGTCAAGGTCACGCCGGCGCATGACGTCAACGACTACGCGGTCGGCCAACGCCACCAGCTGCCGATGATCGGCGTATTGACGCTCGACGCCACGCTCAACGACGCAGCGCCCGAGGCCTATCGCGGGATGGACCGTTTCGTCGCACGCAAGCGCATCGTCGCTGATCTCGATGCGTTGGGTGTCATGGTGGAGATCAAGAAACACCGGTTGATGGTGCCGCGTTGCGCGCGCACCGGCCAGGTGATTGAACCGATGCTCACCGACCAGTGGTTTGTGGCCATGTCCAAGGTAAGCCCGCAGGACCCGAGTGGCAAATCGATCGCACAAAAGGCGATCGACGCCGTTGAAAGTGGTGCGGTGCGGTTCGTTCCCGAAAACTGGGTCAATACCTACAACCAATGGATGAACAATATCCAGGACTGGTGCATCAGCCGCCAGTTGTGGTGGGGTCACCAGATTCCGGCCTGGTACGGTGAGGAGGGTGAATTGTTCGTGGCCCGCGACGAGGCAGGGGCCCGCGCCGCGGCTGACAAGGCAGGTTACCAAGGACCGCTCAAGCGCGACGACGACGTGCTCGACACCTGGTATTCCTCGGCGCTGGTACCTTTCTCCACGATGGGCTGGCCGGGCGCGGTCGAAGGCAACGCAGATGCATCGACAGGGCAACAGCCTTCCGATTACGACCTCTACCTGCCCTCTTCCGTGCTGGTGACCGGTTACGACATCATCTTCTTCTGGGTCGCCCGGATGATCATGATGACGACGCATTTCACCGGTCGGGTACCGTTTCGCGATGTCTACATCCACGGCCTGGTGCGCGACGCGCATGGCCAGAAGATGAGCAAGTCCGAGGGCAATGTGCTCGATCCGGTCGACCTGATCGACGGCATCACGCTCGAGCCCCTGCTGGCCAAACGCTCGGAAGGCCTGCGCAAGCCCGAGACTGCGCCTGCGGTGCGCAAGAACACACAAAAGGAATTCCCGGACGGTATCCCCGCATTCGGCGCCGACGCGTTGCGTTTCACCTTTGCCGCGCTCGCCTCGTTGGGACGCAATATCAACTTCGACACCAAACGCTGCGAGGGTTATCGCAACTTCTGCAACAAGTTATGGAACGCCACGCGCTTCGTGCTGATGAACTGCGAAGGCCAGGACTGCGGGCTGCAGGACAACAAGGCCGACGCAACCGAACCGGGTGGCACAACCACAGCCTATCTGGAATTAAGCGCAGCAGATCGCTGGATCACCTCGGTGCTGCAACAGGTCGAGGCGGACGTCGCCAGGGGTTTCGAGGAATACCGGCTGGACAACGTTGCCAACAGCATCTACCAGTTTGTCTGGGATGCGTTCTGCGACTGGTATCTGGAAATCGCCAAGGTGCAGATCGCCACCGGCAACGACGCCGCCAAACGCGCAACCCGGCGCACGCTGATCCGGGTGCTGGAAACTGTCCTTCGGCTGGCGCATCCGGTGATCCCGTTCATCACCGAAGAACTCTGGCAGAAGGTGGCGCCGGTGGCAGGACGTACTGCCTGCCGCAATCTGCGAGGCGAGATGGGTGTCTCGCCCGCCACCCGATTGCCGTTGTTCGTGCTGGCCAGTGACCCGGCCGAGGCCGATTTTCAGCGTGGATCGGCTGCGGTGCTGCAGGCCTTGGCCAAACTCAGCGAGGTGCGGGTCTTCGAGGATGAGGCGGCCTGGTCCGCGGCGGCCAAGGCGGCGCCAGTTGCCGTGGTCGGAGATGCACGTGTGTGTTTGTACATGGAAGTCGACGTGGCGGCCGAAAAGGCGCGTTTGGGCAAGGAAACCACCCGTCTGGAGGGCGAGATCGCCAAGGCGCAGGGCAAATTGTCCAACCAGTCTTTCGTGGCCAAGGCGCCAGCAGCGGTGATTGCGCAGGAGCGCCAGCGGGTCACTGATTTCGAGGCCACGGTGACCAAATTGCGCGAGCAACTGGCACGCCTGGGTTGATGAGGTCAGAACCGGGCTGGCCGGCAAGCTGCCGTTGATACGCCGACGTTCTCTGCCGGTTTTCCAGCGGCGGTTCAGCGTCGGCGAATGAGATGGACGAAGTCGGCGCCTTCGGTCCGCTGTTCGATCAATTCGTTGCCAGTCTGCTTGGCGAAGGCCTGAAAATCGCGCACCGACCCTGCGTCGGTGGATACCACCCGCACGATCTGGCCACTTTGCAGCCCGGTCAACGCCTTCTTGGCCTTGAGAATGGGCAGCGGGCAATTCAGGCCGCGGGCGTCGACTTCAATATCAGCAGCTTGCATCGTGTCTCCTGGACGGGTTCCAACGGATTCTAGGGAGATTCACGCGAACCCGCCTCAGCAGGTCCTTCGCGGCCGACTGCAGCAGGCCATCGAACTGACACCTCAGCGGTCCTCCCACGCGCGATAAGTCGGCGTGTATCCCCGCGAGGTCAACCATTGGGCCAACGCATGTCCGGTGCCAGCCGGCCAGCACAGGACATCTTCCGGCGCAAACAACTTGTAGTCGACCAGTTCCGGCGACAGCCGCACGGTGCCGCTGCACTGCGCGTGGTAGGCGATGATGACCTGGTTCATGCGCTGAAACTCGTACACGCCGATCAGGTCCAGTGCATCGGTCTGCAGATCGGTTTCTTCCTTGATTTCGCGGGCGATGCCCTCTTGCGGCGTTTCGCCGGCCTCCATGAAACCGGTGATCAGCGCATAGATCTTGGCGGTCCAGGCCGCATTGCGCGCCAACAGCACCTTGCCCTCGTATTCGACCACCGCCGCCAGTACCGGCGTCGGATTGTTCCAGTGCGTGAACCCACAGGCCGCGCAACGCAGGCGCTCTTTGTATCCGCTGTCTTCCAGTTGGGTGATGGGCGCGAGTTCCTGCGCGCAGTGCGGGCAATACCGGTATGTTTGGGTCATGTTCAGGCCGGAAAAACACCGGTGGACAGATACCGGTCGCCCCGGTCACAGACCACAAACACGATGGTCGCGCTCGTCTCGCGTGCGCTGATCTGCTGCGCCACCCAGCAGGCACCAGCCGCCGAAATACCCGCGAAGATGCCCTCCTCGCGCGCCATGCGCCGTGCCATTTCCTCGGCATCCGACTGGCTCACAGTCACCAGTTCGTCGACCGCCGCCGGGTCATAGATCTTGGGCAGATATTCCTGCGGCCACTTGCGGATCCCCGCAATACGCGACCCCTCTGCTGGTTCCGCACCGATGATGCGCACCGCAGGATTCTTCTCACGCAAAAAACGCGACACACCACTGATGGTGCCGGTGGTGCCCATGGCACTGACGAAATGCGTGACCTTGCCACGGGTGTCGGCCCAGATTTCGGGGCCGGTGGTCTCATAGTGCGCGCGCGGATTGTCCTGATTGGCAAACTGGTCCAGCACAAACCCCTTGCCCGCTTTCTGCATCTGCTCGGCCAGGTCGCGCGCGTACTCAATACCGCCACTGCGCGGGGTCAGGATGAGTTCGGCGCCATAGGCCTTCATGGTCTGCACCCGCTCGACCGACGCATCCTCGGGCATGATCAGCACCATGTGATAACCCTTGACTGCAGCCGCCATCGCCAACGCGATGCCGGTGTTGCCCGATGTGGCCTCGATCAAGGTATCCCCCGGCTTGATGTCCCCGCGCTCCTGCGCCCGCTGGATCATCGACAGCGCGGGTCGGTCCTTGACCGAGCCGGCCGGGTTGTTGCCCTCCAGCTTGCCCAGCACGACATTGCCGCGCGCCGTGTTGTCTTGCGCGCCGATACGTTGCAACACGACCATCGGCGTCTTGCCGATGACGTCTTCAATAGTGGGATATTTCATCCCCGCACTGTGCCATAATTTCGGCCTTGATTCGACTCCAATGCCGGAGTGGTGAAATTGGTAGACGCACGGGACTCAAAATCCCGCGGGGTAAAACCCGTGCCGGTTCGATTCCGGCCTCCGGCACCACTGACCGCGACACCTAGCGCTGCAGTGCACACTAACAAAATACTGATCGTAGGCGCATCGCAGGCGCAACCGTAGGCGCATCAGCGGACCGCTGTGAGCTTCGTTGCTCTCGTCCGGTAGTGAGCCTGAGTCACCTTGAGGCTGCTGTGTTGTAGCCGTCCCAAGCCGCACGTCGGGCTTGCCCATACCATGCATGCTCCTGGTCAGATTGCTCGGTCCTCAACGGCCGCCTGTGCGGCTGCGAGCCTTGCGATGGGCACGCGAAACGGCGAGCAGCTCACGTAGTCGAGCCCCGCGCGGTGGAAGTAGGCTACCGATTCCGGATCGCCACCGTGTTCGCCGCACACGCCGAGCTCGATGTCGGGGCGCGCCTCGCGGCCCTTGCGTATCGCCATCTCGATGAGCTGACCGACGCCCTTCTGGTCGATCGAGCGGAAGGGGTCGTGCGTGTAGATGCCCTTCTTCAGGTACTCGGGCAGGAAGGTGGCGGCGTCATCGCGCGAGAAGCCCATCGCCATCTGCGTCAGGTCGTTGGTGCCGAAGGAGAAGAACTCGGCTTGCGCGCCGATGCTGTCGGCGACCAGCGCGGCGCGCGGCGTCTCGATCATCGTGCCTAGCAGGTAGGGTAGCGTCTCGCCGCGCTCGGCGAACAGCCTTGCCGCAACAGCGCGAATGACCTCGGCCTGGGCGTTGAACTCACGCACCGTGCCCACCAGCGACACCATGATCTCGCACTTCACATCGATGCCCTTGGCCTTCATGTTGAGCCCGGCTTCGAGGATGGCGCGGGCCTGCATCTCGGTGATCTCGGGGTAGGTGATGCCCAGACGGCAACCGCGGTGACCGAGCATCGGGTTGAACTCCGCCAGATCGTCGACGCGCATGCGGATCTTGGCCAGCGACACGCCCATCTGTAATGCCATCGCCTGTTGGCCGGCCTCATCGTGCGGCACGAACTCATGCAGCGGCGGGTCGAGCAGACGGATCGTCACCGGCAGGCCGCTCATCTCGCGAAACAGGCCCTCGAAGTCAGCGCGCTGGATCGGCAGCAGCCTTGCCAGTGCTTTGCGACGCCCGGCCTCGTCGTCGGCGAGGATCATCTCGCGGATGGCGCTGATGCGCTCGCGCTTGAAGAACATGTGCTCGGTACGGACGAGGCCGATGCCAGTGGCGCCGAAGTTGCGTGCTACCCTGGCCTCGTCGGGCGTGTCGGCATTGGCGCGCACTTCGAGCCGCTTGTACTTGTCGGCCAGGCTCATCAGCTTGCCGAAGTCGCCGCTGAGTTCGGCCTCCTTGGTCGCGATCTTGTCGGCGAAGACCTCGCCGGTCGAACCGTTCAGCGAGATCCAGTCGCCTTCGGCATGGACTTCTTCGCCCACGGTCATGGTGCGCGCCTTGGTGTCCACGTGCACCGCGCCGGCGCCGGACACGCAGCACTTGCCCATGCCGCGTGCGACCACCGCGGCGTGCGAGGTCGTGCCGCCACGCGCGGTGAGGATGCCTTGGGCCACGCTGATGCCGCGCAGGTCCTCGGGCGATGTTTCCTGGCGCACCAGGATCACCGCCTTGCCGCGCTTGACCCATTCCTCGGCTTCGTCGGCGAAGAACACGATCTGCCCGCTGGCCGCACCCGGCGAAGCCGGCAGCCCGCGCGCGATAAGCTTGCCATCTTTCAGCGCCTGCGGGTCGAAGACCGGGTGTAGTAGTTCGTTCAGCCGTTCGGGCGAGACCCGTTGCAGCGCCGTCTGCTCATCGAGCATGCCCTGCCCGAGCATCTCCATCGCGATGCGCACCATGGCCGCGCCGGTGCGCTTCCCGTTACGTGTCTGCAGCATCCACAGCCGCCCCTCCTGGATCGTGAACTCCAGGTCCTGCATATCCTTGAAGTGGTTCTCGAGCAGAGTCTCGGCATGCAGCAGTTCTGCGTAGATCGGCGGCATGAGCTCTTCCAGCGATGCATAGCTGGCGCGTCGCTCTTCCTCGCCGACCTGCGCCAGCTCGGCCCAGCGGCGTGAGCCCACCAGTGACACCTGCTGCGGCGTGCGGATGCCGGCGACCACATCCTCGCCTTGCGCATTGACGAGGAACTCGCCATTGAACAAGTCCTCGCCGGTGCCGGCGTCACGCGTGAAGGCCACACCGGTCGCGCTGTGGTTGCCCAGGTTGCCGAAGACCATCGCCTGCACGTTGACGGCGGTGCCCCACGCCTGCGGAATATCGTTCAGCTCGCGGTAGACCTGCGCGCGTTCGTTGTTCCAGCTCTCGAACACCGCCACCACCGAGCCCCACAGCTGCTGCCACGGATCGGTGGGAAAGTCGCGGCCCAGGCGCGCGCGGATCAGCGCCTTGAAACGTGCCACCAGCTCCTTCAGGTTGTTGGCATCAAGCTCGGTGTCAAGCTGTACGCCTTTCTCACGCTTGACCGCGTCGATGATGACTTCGAAGGGATCGTGATCTTCCTTCGACACCGGCTTCAGGCCCATCACGACGTCGCCGTACATCTGCACAAAGCGGCGGTACGAGTCCCACGCGAAGCGCTCGTCGCCGGCCTTACGCGCCAGGCCGATCACCGCTTGGTCATTCAGGCCGAGATTGAGGATGGTGTCCATCATGCCGGGCATCGACGCGCGCGCACCCGAGCGCACCGACAGCAGCAGCGGGTCGTCGGGATTGCCGAAGGTCTTGCCCATTTCGCGCTCGATGAAGGCCACGCCCTCGCGTACCTCGGCATCGATCGATTCGAGCAGATGATTCTTGCCGTGTTGGGTGAACACCGCGCAGGCCTCGGTGCTGATAGTGAAGCCTGAAGGCACGGTAATGCCCAGGCGGCACATCTCGGCAAGGTTGGCACCCTTGCCGCCGAGTAGATTCTTCATCGCGGTACCACCGTCGGTGCGCTCTTGGCCGAACAGGTAGACGTATTGGGGGGGTGTACTCATGATTGGAGGTGGGGCAAAGGTTGTGGGTCGCTAACCACGTCGATCGTGCATGGCCTCTGCGGATTTTTCAGGGTCGTTCATCATATGCCTCATTGTGCGTCGGCTATAGACGAAACGGTTTATGCAGCCTGTAATTGCATGTTGGCGTCTGTTGCTGGAGACCGTGTTGATTTAGGGCAGTTACCACCGGCAAAGCTCTGGCCAGGCCGAAGACGTCCGCCGCGCTGGGATAGTCCACGAGTGATTGGAAGGCGTTCTCGATTAGCCTGAAGTTCCAGCCGGCCAAGAGCGAGTTTGTCCACACACTTCAGCAAAACCTGCGCCAGAGCAGCGCTACCGGTCGGTCCGCAAAACCAGCGATTCCTTGAGTTCCTCAATCACCACGTAGCTTTGTGACTGCGCGTTCACCGGCAGTTTCTTGAGAATGTCTCCCAGCAAGCTGCGGTATTCAGCCATGCCGCTCAAGCGCGCCTTCACCAGGTAGTCGAAGCTGCCGGACACCAGATGGCATTCCTGCACATCGGGCACGTGTAGCAATTCGTTGCGGACCTTGTCGAAGATCTGATCGGATTTGGAGGCGAGCGTGATCTCTACAAACAACAGCAGATTCTTGCCTAGAGCCTTGGGCGAGACGCGGGCGTAATAGCCGGTGATCACACCGTCGCGCTCCATGCGCCGGACGCGGTCGGAGCAGGGAGAGGTCGACAGACCGATGCGCTGCGCCAGTTCGGTCATCGGGATGCGGCCCTCGTGCTGCAGGATGTCGAGGATCTTCCGGTCGATTCGGTCGAGGTCGGTCATTTCACTGTGAGTGAGATGTTTTTCAATCTGTATCAGTTGTATTAACCGACAGTGATGAATTTTTCAGTGAAATCCACTGGTGTGATACCAATATAGTTTGTAAATTACCTAATTACGGACATTTTGCCATGAAAGTCATTGTCCTCGGCGGCGGTGTCATCGGCATCAGCACTGCGTACTACCTGGCCCGGGCGGGCGCACAGGTCACTTTGATCGATCGACAGCCGGGCCCCGCGCTCGAGACCAGCTTTGCCAATGCCGGTCAGGTCTCGCCCGGATATTCCACGCCGTGGGCGGCGCCTGGCATCCCGTTCAAGGCCATCAAGTGGATGTTTCAGAAACATGCGCCACTGGCAATCCGCCCGGACGGCAGCTTGTTTCAGCTGCGCTGGATGGCGCAGATGCTGCGCAACTGTTCGAGTGACCGGTATGCGGTGAACAAGGAACGCATGATGCGCGTGGCCGAATACAGCCGCACTTGCCTGCAGCAACTGCGGGCTGACACCGGCATCGCCTACGAACAACGCACCGGCGGCACCTTGCAGCTGTTTCGCACGCAACAGCAGGTCGACGCAGTGCAGCGCGACATTGCGGTACTCGACGAATGTGGCGTGCCGTACGAACTGCTGAGTGCCGACCAGCTGGCCTCGGTCGAACCCAGCCTTGCGCAGGCACGGGATCGGCTGGCCGGTGGGCTACGCCTGCCAATGGACGAGACCGGCGATTGCCACCTATTCACGACCGCGTTGTCCGCGTCGGCTCGCGCACTGGGTGTGGACATGCGCTTCGGGCAGTCCGTCGACGCTCTGGTGACCGAGGGCGGGCGTGTCAGCGGTGTACGCACCTGCGACACGGTGCTGACGGCCGACCGTTTCGTGATGGCCTTCGGCAGTTATTCGCGTGCCTTCCTCCAGCCTCTGGGCCTGGACTTGCCGGTGTATCCAGTCAAGGGATATTCACTGACAGTGCCTTTGGTCGATCCAGCCTTTGCACCGCAATCCACTGTGCTTGACGAGACCTACAAGATTGCCGTCACCCGCTTTGACGAACGCATCCGCGTGGGTGGCATGGCCGAACTTGGCGGCTTCGACCTGCGGCTCGATCCACGTCGGCGCGCTACGTTGGAGCTGGTGGTGAATGATCTGTTCCCGGGTGGTGACGTGGCGCGCGCCACCTTCTGGACAGGTCTTCGCCCAATGACCCCGGACAGCACGCCGGTCATCGGCGCGACGCGGTACCCGAACCTGTTCCTCAACACCGGCCATGGCACGCTGGGCTGGACCATGGCCTGCGGCTCTGCCAGGCTGGTGTCGGATTTGGTGACCGGGCAAAGCCCGGAGATCAGCACCGACGGTCTGGGCATCAATCGGTATACAGGTGCGGGTTCTCGTGGTCGCCACCTGACGCGCCCGGTCTCGGCTCCGGCTTGACGCGGACAAGCCACCAACAATATGGCATGGGAACGGTTGGTGACGCCTATGACAACGCCATGGCCGAGAGCTTGCTCCGGCCCAGGCACGTTTTTACAGCGAGGGGTGTCCACTCCGATTCAATATTGACCAGCGGGGGTGCAGCGTAAAACTTGGACTGGTTTATGCCGCAAATACAAGGCTTTCTCGGCATGAACCCTCATTTCCTATACGGGACTCCAAATCCCGCGGGGTAAAACCCGTGCCGGTTCGATTCCGGCCTCCGGCACCACTTGCACGCTATGCAGTTCGTAGTGTGTTTCGCACGCTTTCCGCAAGGCGATTGACTGCGGCACGCCATCACGAAAAACCTCGACAGTTGTTCCGATGGCTTCAGCCGCCGTATTCGATGATCGACAGGCCCGCGTTGTAGTCAGTGGCATAAAGCAGCCCTGCGGCATCAACAAAGACATCAGCCGATTGGATGACGCTCGGGCGTCCGGGCCGCGGGTCGAGCATCACCGTCGGTGCGGCGGGAACCAATGCTCCAGTCTCTCGCGGGCGATACGGGTCGGAGATGTCGAAGGCGCGGATGCCCGCGTTCTGCCAGGTGGCGAAGATGAGCGAATCGCTGACAAACGAGCCGGGTCGGTTCTCGTGCAGGTTGTGCGGCCCGAAGTGCCCACCCTTGTTCGCGTAATCGCGCTCGCCCGGCGTCGGCAGCGTGGCGATGCTGATCGGGTTGTGTGGCGCGCGGATGTCGAAGATCCAGGTGTGCTTGCGGCCGTCTTCCTCGTTGTCGAGCACCGCCTCGTCGGCCACGATCAGCAGTTCGCGATCGGGTAACGGAAGTGCCGAATGCGTGCCGCCACCGAAAGGCGGTGACCAGTTGCGATGAACGATCAGGCGCGGCGCGGCGCGATCTGAGATATCGAGCAAGGTCAAGCCGCCGTCGCGCCACGAGGCATACGCGGTATCGCCGGCCACCAGCGCGTGGTGCAGCGCATGGCGCTTGCCGTCAGGCGCGAGCGACGTTTCCCCGCCCGCGGCGTGCATGCCGGGTAGCCACCAGCGTCCGGCGATTTGTGGCCGGGTGGGGTCGGCCATGTCGATCGTCACGAAGATGTAATCGGTAAAGCCGTCAAACAGCGCAGACGCATAGGCCCAGCGGCCGCCGACATACCAGATGCGGTGCAACCCGACGCCTTCGATACGCAGCGCACCGATGCGTTTTGGCTGATCGGGAATGGCGATGTCGTAAACGGTCATCCCCGCTGTCCACGGCCTTGCCTGGCCTGGCTTGCGTGTCGCAGCGAGCGTTTCGCCGACCGCTTTGGTGTAGTAGTTCTTCTCGTCGCCGAACGCCTCGACATCGGACATGAGATCGAGCGCGTCGATGACGAGCAGCAAGTCGTCGTGCGTCTGAAGATGGATGTGCCAGGTATTCGCGGGCGCCGCGATGTAGATCACGGCACCCGGGTTGCGCGGATCACGCACGTCGACGATCGAAAAACCCTTCGACCACGGATGGCCGACATAGGCGAAGCCGCGATGAATCATCAGCTGCATGCCGTCGCCGCGGCCGCCGATCGCCGAGTGGCCGATCAGCTTCATGTTGCGCTCGAAGTCGGGCGCTGGAAGATCGGCTCGGCTCATCGTGGTTCTTCACCATTCTCTGCCTCTGCCGGGCCGAAGGCGTCGTAACGCCTTCGCGCGCTTGCAGCGTGCGTCAACGGGAAACCGGCGGAATCCACTTCGCAGTTGCCGCATCGCTCTTCAGGAACGCGGGGAACTTGCGCTGCAAGTCTTCGATGGTCTTGATGTCGTTCTTGATCAGCGTATCGCGCGTGATCAGCGTCGGCTGCAGCAGCACCGAGTGCCCCGGCGGCTGCCCGGCAATCGCCAGCGACACGGCCCTGACGGCGACTTCGCCGACCACGGCCGCATTGGTCGCGGCGGTCGCGACCCACGCGCTGTTCTTCTCGGTCATCAACTGGATATCGGCGGTCGAGATATCGACGCCGTAGATCTTGACCTTGTCGGCCACGCCCAGTTCGTCGATCGCGAGCTTGGCACCCTTGGCAAATTCATCCCATGGCGTGAAGATGACCGTGATGTCGGGATTGGCCCTGAGCACGGCCTTCGTCTGATCCGCGACCGACGCCGGCACCGTGTCGTTGACCACACCCCAGACCGCCTTCTCTTTCAGACCGTTCTTGGCGACGAATTCCTTCCAGACCGTGTAGCGCCGGTCCAGCGGTGCGAAGCCGGCGACGTAGACCGCGCCGCCGACAAAGCCCTTGCCCTTGTCCTTGATCGCCTGCTCGAGCACGAGGCGGGCCATGCTGGCGTCACTCTGCTCGATCTGAGGGATGGCCGGATTGCCGAGGTCGACGTCATAGGCGACGACCTTGATACCGGCGTCGAGCGCCTTTTGCGCAACGTCCTTGAGCGCCTCGGGGCGGCCGTTGTTGATGATGATGCCGTCGACATGCCGGTTGATTGCCTGCTCGATCATGTTGCGCTGGGTGTCGTTGTCGTTGCGCGCTTCCGAGACCGTCAGGTTGACCTTCAACGCATCGGCCTGGCGCTTGGTACCGGCCTCGAAGGCCTGCAGCCAGTCGCCGCTTCCGATAAAGCTGACGACGGCAATGTTGACACCGCCCTTGTCGAACGGCGCCGGCGCTCCCGGCAAGCCCGCGGCCATGATCGGCCCGGCGAAGAAAAGAGCCCCAAGAAGGAGCAGACGGTGAAGAGCTTGCATCGAGAGACCTCCAGGTCGTGGTTGTGAAAAAAGCGGCTCAGCGTTTCAGCGGTTGCGGCGGCCCAGCCCGTAGGTCAGTGCGAGTGCGCCTACGAGGACGACGCCCTTGACGAAATCCTGAGTGTAGTACGGGGTGTTGAGCATGGTCAGGCCGTTCAGAAGTATGCCAACGAAAACAGCGCCGATGATGGCACCGAAAACATTCGGCCGGCGCAGCCCGAGCACGGCAAAACCGATCAGCGCCGCGGCGACCGAATCCATCAGCAGCGAAGCGCCCGAGGAGACGTCGCCACGCCCGACACGCGCGGCAATGATGATACCGCCGAGCGACGCGAGCGTACCCGAAAGCACGTAGGCGAGCGTCTTCAGGCGCGCGACGGAAGCGCCGGCCAGCCGCGCGGCGACCTCGTTGCCGCCGGTGGCGAATAGCAATCGACCGATGCGGGTGTGTTCGGTCAGCACATACAGGACGACGGCGACGAGCAGCATGATGACGACCGAGACCGGCACCACGCCAAACAACGTCGAGCGGCCGATGAGCAAGAACGCAGGATCGTAGGCGCCGCTCGCCGTTGATCCATCCGGCAGGATCAGGCCTGCGGAGATGGAGCGACCTGCGGTCGGAATCAGCTGCAGACCGGTGAGCAGGAACATGACCGACAGCGTGGCCAGCAGATCGGGCACCTTCAGCCTGACGACCAGGAACGCGTTCGCCAAGCCGGCCAGCGCGCCGAAGGCGAGCACGAGCGGCACGGTGAGCGCCACGTCCAGACCCCAGACGACCATCGCGTAGCTGGCCGCCATCACGCTGGACGCCGCGACGGCGCCGATCGACAGGTCGAAGCCGCCGACGGCGAGCGTGATCGTGACGCCGGCGCCCAGGATGGCGACGACGGAGACCGCCTGCAGGATGCTCATCTGGTTGGCCACCTGGATGAACGCCGGTTGCGCGATTGAAAAGCCGATGATCATCGCCGCCAGCAGCACGAAGACGGTGCTGGTGCGAACGAAGGTCTGAAGTTTCTCGCCCCAATCCGCAACAGGTGGCGGCTGCGGCGAGCGGGCGGGTTCGTCGTTGAGGGTCGTCATCTGTGCTGTGTTTCCAATGTGTGTTCGGTGCCCGCGCCCCGGACTGCGGCTTCTACCGTGTGACGGTCGATGAAGAGAATGCGATCGGCGACTTCGAGCGCCTCCTCGGGATCGGATGTCGCAATCAGCGTGGCGCGTTCGCGGTTGGCGCGGATGGCGTCGATGATGTCGCGGCGTGCGCCGACATCGACGCCCTGGAACGGCTCATCGAGCAGCAGCAGACGGCTCGGCTCGGCCTCCCAGCGGGCCAGGATGACCTTTTGCTGGTTGCCGCCCGACAGCGAGGCCATTGCTGCGTCGGCACTCGCGGCCTTGATGCCGAGCCGCTGAATGGCGCGTTCGGCCTCGACTTGCTCACGCCGCCCGACCAGCAAACCGGCCGGGAACCACTTGCGAAGGTGCGGCAGGCTGATGGTCTCGGCCAGCGAGCTTCCCGGCCAGCCGGCCGGCATCATCGATGAACGATGGCGGTCTTCCGCGGCCATGAAGACACCGGCATCGATCGCCGCTTTCGCCGTGTCCGGCGCATACGGCTTGGCGTCGAGCAGCATGGAACCCGCGGCCAACTTCGTCGTACCGAAGATGGCAGACAGCAAACGGCTCTTGCCGGCACCGAGAACGCCGGTGACGGCGACGACCTCACCGGCGTGCAGATCGAGGTCGAAGGGCACCGCCCCTGCAACCAGCCGGACATCG
>CAJDWO010000109.1_pt2 | contig 16603 bp, 14 predicted proteins | sample 7391601 | NCBI WGS metagenome assembly CAJDWO01 (sample SAMEA7055735, study PRJEB34461) | soil metagenome | biome: terrestrial ecosystem; feature: Peninsula; material: soil | place: Antarctica | collected 2016 | reverse complement strand
CGGCCGTTGCCAAAATATTCGCTTGTCTGCAATGCAGCGATGCCCAGAGTGCAGCCGAACATGGGCACGTCGATATGTGCGCCCACACCCCCCGTTCGCACGTGTGCAAGCATCGCTGCTATCGAGAACGCCGCGTACAGACCCGAGGCAAAGTCGGACACCGGTACGCCGCATTTGACCGGCGCTCCGTCGGCTTCCCCCGTCACACTCATGACACCCGAGGCCGCCTGGATCGTCAGATCGAAGCCGCCTTCCGTGGCGCGCGGCCCGCTCTGTCCGAACGCCGAGATCGAGCAATACAGCAATTTCGGATGCAGCTTGGCGAAGCTCGCGTAACCCAGTCCGAGTCGGTCCATGACACCCGGGCGATTGTTTTCGATGACGACGTCGGCGTCCATGACCAGACTACGGGCGATCTCCACATCAACCGGCGATTTGAGGTCAAGCAAGACCGACTTCTTGTTCCGGTTGAGCGAAGCAAAATTCTCGCTATAACCGGCGTTCAGTGGCGGCCACTGCCGCAGTCCATCGCCTGCCGGCGGTTCCACCTTGATGACATCTGCGCCCATGTCTGCAAGCAGCATGGCCGAGAACGGCCCCGCAGCGGTGGAACAAAACTCGACGACGTGGACCCCTGCAAGGGGCAAGATGATTTGACTGTTCTGGGTCATGCAATGGATGGGAGTTTGCGCCCGGAGGAGGCCACCGGCTCGCGCATGGTCACGAACTCCTCGGCCGCCGTTGGATGGATGCCGATCGTGCTGTCGAAGATTGCCTTGGTCGCGCCCGCTTTCATTGCTACCGCAAAACCCTGCACGATTTCGCCGGCGTCCGGTCCGACCATGTGCAAGCCGACCACACGGTCGGTGGCATCCTCGACCACCAGCTTCATCAGCGTGCGTTCGCTGCTGCCGCTCAAGGTGTGCTTGAGGGCTCGGAACGCGCTGCGGTTGGGTGAATACCGCTGTCGGAATGTATTTGTAGTTCATCGTGCGTGCGAGCTTGCCCTCGGGCGGGCCGAACAATGCGTCAACTACCACCATGGCCTCAGCCAATGCCACCGGCGTGAGCTGGATCCGGTCGGTTACGTCACCAACGGCGTAAATCGATGGCACCGAGGTCCGATAGGAACCATCAACCTCGACCGCGCCGTTCCAGCCCAGACGAACGCCGGCTTGTTGCAGGCCCAGTTCTCGGACATGGGGCACACGCCCGGTCGCGTACAACACCACGTCGGCCTCGATCACCTCGGTTTCGCTGGAACCGGTCTTGACATGCACCGCCAAACCTTGAGGACCTTTGTTGATCACCGTCACATCGGCGTTCACCCGCAAGTCGACACCGGTCTTGCGCATTTCCGCGGCGACGAATTCGCGCACGTCGTTGTCGAAGCCACGCAGTATCTGCTCGCCCCGATACAGCTGCGTCACCTTTGCACCCAGGCCGTTGAAGATGGATGCGAACTCGCTGGCGATGTAGCCACCACCCACAACGACCAGACGCTGAGGAAACGGTTCGAGGTCGAAGATGGCGTCCGACACCAACACATGCTCCTTGCCCGTGATGTCCGGCACGAACGGTATGCCGCCGGTGGCGACCAGGATGTTGCGGGCGCGCACGCTGCGGCCGTCGACCTGCACCTGCTGCGGACCGGCGATCCTTGCACGTGCTGAAATCACCTCGACTCCGGCGTCGGTCAGCAGGTTGGCATAAACCCCATTGAGTCGGCTGATCTCCTTGCGCCGGTTCGTCTTGAGGGTTTCCCAATTGAAGCGCGGCGCCGGACCCTCCCAGCCAAAACCATGCGACTCCTCGAACGCCTCGGCATAATGCGCCGCGTAGCTGTACAACTTCTTGGGGATGCAACCCACATTGACGCAGGTGCCGCCGAGCCCGGCCGGGCCACCCTGCTCGGCCAGCATGACCCGCGCACCGCGCTGGGCAGCCATACGCGCGGCGCGCACGCCACCACTGCCGCCACCGATCACGAACAGGTCGACATCGAAATCCGTCATAGTCTCTTTCAGGGTTGCTCCACCACCACCTTGACCAACGCACCCGGGGCCGGCAGCGCGCCACCGCCATAGACGCCGTTGATCAGACGCAGCTGCTGCTCGGGCGCATCCAGCGGCGAGCGCCGCGCCAATTCGGCGAAGCCACCACGCGGGAACGGGACCGTTCGCACCACCCACGGCACTGCCCGTGCGCGATCCGCCGCCGTCATCGCGCGAAACGAATCTTGCGCCTGCTGCAAGCCCCCTCGCGCACGCTGCAAGGCGTTGGCGTCGCGCGCGCTCCACACCAGCAGGTAACGGTGATTGCCCGGGCCGCTGATCACGGTGGCCTCGATCGGCTCAGCGCGTCCCTGCGCATTGGCGCGGATTCCGGTGAAATGGGTAGCAGGCAAGCCGTTGATCCGTAACGACACCACGCGACCACTTTGCGGCTTGAGCAAGTTGCGAATGATGTCCCCGTGATCGGTGCCAGCTTGAGCGGGCACATGGTGCAGCAGCAATGCAGCATCACGCGCGGCGTTGATGACGACCAGTTGGTCAGGCTGATTGAGCAGCGTCCATTGCGCCGGTGCAGTGATCGCCAATCCCAGTTCACGGTGGAAAAAATTCTGTCCGCGTACCAGGCCTTGCGTATCGCTATCGCCGAACCGCAGACCATTGATCGCCTGCAGATACCGCGCCCGTCCGTCGTCGGCATAACCCCCCGGGCGCTGGTATTTCGCGGCCAGCGCCTGGATCGCCTGCAGTCGCTGGGCATTGCTCGGGTGCGAGGCCAACCAGTCGGTGCCGCCGGACACCGTGCGGCCCTGGGCACGCGCCTGATCTGCCATGAATTGCTCGCGACTCTTGAGCACATTGATCACGTCGACCATGTTGCTCGGGTTGTACTGGTTGCGCGCCAGGTATTCGGCGCCCAACTGGTCGGCCTGCAATTCCTGGTCGCGGCTGTAGGAGGCGATATACCCGGCGGCGGCGACTTGCGAAACATCGCTGGCCATACGTCCCGCGCCGCTGACCCCCTGGCTCTCCAGCACGGCACCCAGTACGGTCGCCGCCAGAACGCCGATACCGGCATCCTGCTGACGCGTGGCGCGTTGCGCACCATGGCGTGCCGTGACGTGTCCGATCTCGTGGCCGATGACGCCGGCCAGATCGGCCTCGCTTTCCATATACGCCATGATGCCGCGCGTCACATAAACATATCCGCCGGGCAGCGCAAATGCGTTTACATCCGGGCTATCGAGCACGGTAAAGGTCCATTGCAACTGGCTGCGATGCGACTGCCGCGCCAGCTTCTGGCCCAGCGCATTCACATAAGCCTGCACGCGCGCATCGGCATACGGCGGCATCTCCTTCAACACCGCCTGGTGCTCCTGGCGACCCAGGGCAATCTCCTGGCCCTCGTCCATCACCGTGCGCTCCTGCTGGCCGGTGACGGGGTTCTGGACGGTCGTGCCGCAGGCGGCCAGCAGGCTGGCGGTCAAGACCCAGGGCAACAGGCGTGTAATGGGGAATAAGCGCATCTGAATGGCCTCGGTAGATGGATCGGAGGGTCTGCATCCATTCTATCGACCGGGGTCGCTCAGCGGTGCTCATCCGCACCTGACCCGGCTGATGCCAAGGATGCACTCACTGGCATACCCGCGCGCGCCAGCCCCAGTCCCGCTGCGCCGCGCTGTCGTCGATCGACCGTGGCCAGCTGTCGGCGATTGCCTGGCGAAAGTCGGGTTTGCAGTCGAGCGTGAAGCCGGGAACATGCCGCCTGATCGCCGCTGCGATGTCGTGCGGCGTGAAGCTGATGCCTGCCAGGTTGTACGCCTGGCGTTCGTGCAGTGCCCCGGATGGCGCTTCCATCAATTCGAGCGTGGCGCGGATTGCATCGGGCATATACATCATCGGCAACGCCGTGTCGCTGGCAAGGAAGCTGGTGTAGCGCCCCGATTCGATTGCCGCGTGGAACATCTCGACAGCGTAGTCGGTGGTGCCGCCTCCGGGCGCGGTCTTCCAGCTGATCAGGCCCGGATAACGCAGGCTGCGCACGTCGACGCCATGGTTGCGGTGGTACCAGGCGCACCAACCCTCGCCCGCCAGTTTGGAGATGCCGTACACCGTGGTCGGGTCCATCACCGTGCGTTGCGGCGTGTTCTCGCGTGGCGTCGACGGGCCGAATGCGGCGATCGAACTGGGCCAGAACACCCGCTGCAGCTGGTGCGTGCGCGCCAACTCCAGCACGTGGAGCAGGCTTTTCATGTTCAAGTCCCAGGCCCACTTGGGATGCTGCTCGCCGCGGGCGGACAGGGCCGCGGCGAGCAGGTAGATCTGGGTGATCTGGTGGCGTTCGACGATTTCAGTCAAGGCACTGGCATCGGTTGCGTCCAGCGCCTCGTGGTGCACACCGATCACACGGCCTTCGGGCACCAGATCACTGGTCACGACTGCCGCACGGCCGTGGCGCTTGACCAGGGCATGGGTGAGCTCGGTGCCGATCTGGCCATTGGCACCGATGATGAGGACACGCGGCGCATTCACGGCTTGTCACCCGGTGATTCCAGCAAGCCGAGTTCGCGCCCCGCCTGCGTGAACGCGGCCACCGCCTGCTCCAGGTCGGCGCGTGTATGGACGGCGCTGATCTGCACCCGGATGCGGGCCTGGCCCTCGGGCACCACCGGAAAGAAGAAACCCACCACGTACACGCCGAGCTCCAGCAATCGGGCAGCAAGCGTCTGGGCCAGCACGGCATCGTGCACCATGATCGGAACGATCGGGTGATCCCCGTCCTTGATCTGGAAACCGGCGTCCCGCATCGCGGCACGAAACCAGGCGGTATTGCCCGCCAGCGTGTCACGCAGGGCTGTCGAGGCCTCCAGCAGGTCCAGCACCGCAATCGACGCGCCAACGATGCTGGGCGCCACCGTGTTGGAAAACAGATAAGGCCGGGAGCGCTGGCGCAGCAGCGCGATCACCTCGCGGCGCGCACTGGTGAAACCGCCCGAGGCGCCGCCCAGCGCCTTGCCCAAGGTGCCGGTGATGATGTCAACCTTGCCGAACACGCCGCGCAATTCATGGGTGCCCCGCCCGGTGGCGCCAACGAAGCCGGTCGCATGGCAGTCGTCGATGCCCAGCAACGCGCCATGCGCATCACACAAAGATCGCATGGTGTCGAGCCGCGCAACCGTACCGTCCATCGAGAACACGCCGTCGGTGAAGACCAGCGTGAAGCGGGCACCGTCATCGGCCGCTTGCCGCAGGCAGCGTTCCAGGTCGGCCATGTCGTTGTGCCGGTAGCGGTACCGTTTTGCCTTGCACAACCGTATGCCATCGATGATGGAGGCGTGGTTGAGTTCGTCACTGATCACTGCATCGTGCTCGCCGAGCAAAGGTTCGAACAAGCCACCATTGGCGTCAAAGGCGGCTGCATAGAGGATCGTGTCTTCGGTGCCCAGGAAACGCGACAGCCGCGCCTCCAGCGTCTTGTGCAGGTCTTGCGTGCCGCAGATGAAACGCACCGAGCTCAGGCCATAACCATGGGTGCGCAATGCTTCATGCGCCGCCGCCACGACGGACGGGTGCGAGGACAGGCCCAGGTAGTTGTTGGCGCACAGATTGAGCACCTCGCGCTCGGCGCCATCGGCTGCCACGGTGCGGATATGCGCGCCCTGCGGCGTGACAATGATGCGTTCGCCCTTGAACAGCCCGGCTTCGCGGATGCCTTGCAGTTCCTGGCGCAGATGGGAGTAGAAGTCCTGTTGTCCGGTCATGGCGTTCCCCGAAAGCGTGGTGTGTCAGGCACAATGCGATTGAATTGAATATCGAACGATGTTCAATATATCGAATTTGTTTGCAGTATATCGAAACACAATGCACCCGCGCAAGCCCCGTTCCCATCCATCGGATGAGCCTCCCCGTGTTGGCGACACTCTGGCTGCGTTACGCCAGGCCGGCGCCTTGTCACTCGACGCCTTGTCGCGCAAGGCGGGTGTCTCCAAGTCGATGTTGTCACAGATCGAACGTGGTCAAGCCAATCCGACTGTCGCCGTCGTCTGGCGCCTGGCCAATGCGCTGAATGTGGGCATGGGCGATCTGCTGGGTGCCACACCACCCGTGCCACCGGCGGCCATTGATCTGCTGGCGGCCCATGCGGCACCGGCGATACGCAGTCCGGACGGTTTGTGCGAGTTGCGCATCCTCGGGCCTATCGGTCTTGCCGGTCAGTTCGAGTGGTACGCCTTGTCGGTCCAGCCAGGCGGCACGCTCGACTCACAACCGCATGAGACCGGCACCCGGGAACACCTGAGCACGGTGGCCGGCGTGCTGGAGGTGCAGGCCGGCGACCAGTCGCAGCGGATCAAGATCGGCGAGACGGCGCGTTACGCGGCCGATCAGCCCCATTGCATCCGCAATGTTGGCAAGACCGCTGCCAGCGGCTGGCTGGTCGTGGTGCACCCGACCTGACCCCGCGGCCATGACCGTCGCGCATCTGTGGCGCCAGCAACCTCAATGCAAGGTATGAACGACTGGTTCGCCGTCGTAGCCGGTGAGCAGCAATTCATAAGCCAGGCCCATATCGCCTTCGGCCATGAACAGTTCCTGGCGGCAACGCTGCAACGCTCGGCCAGTGGCACGTGCCAATGTCATTGCGTCGGCGCAGAAGCGGCTGGAGCGAAAATCAAATGATTCGATGTGCTGGACAAACATGTCAGAAGCCGCAGCGCTCCCGGTAACAGGACTCCGGGACGGGTCCCACTGCGTTTGTATCGGCAACTTGACGTCGGACATGAGACCATATTGTGGCGGCTTGTCGGTGCGCAATGACTGGACAGCCGCGGTTAACCGCATTTTTGTCCGTGTGCGCGGACATTCGTCACACCTGGACAACAATGGACGGCCGGCCACACACTTGCCATCCGCAACCGAAGGAACCCCATGCGATCTTTATCTGCCCTGCTTGTCGGCCTGATGCTGGCCCCGGCGCTGCACGCCGAGAAGGTCGGCGAAGTGTCCACCGCCTTCATCCTGATCGGCGCGAATCACAAAGTGATCGTGGAGGCCTATGACGACCCCAAGGTCAACGGCGTCACCTGTTACGTCTCGCGGGCCCGCACCGGCGGGGTGATGGGTGCGATCGGACTGGCGGAAGACAGGGCCGAGGCCTCGATCGCCTGCCGCCAGGTCGGGCCGATATCGTTCACCGGCAAACCCATGGATGTGCAGGAAGAGATGTTCAACGAACGCATCTCGCCGCTATTCAAGAAACTGCGGGTCGTGCGCATGCTCGATCACAAGCGCAACGTGCTGGTCTACCTGACCTATTCGGACAAACTGATCGACGGCTCACCCCAAAATGGCGTCACCGCGGTGGCATTGGGCTCCGTGTCATTGCCCGCGCAGAAATAGCGGCGGACGGATTACCAATCAATGTCGGGGTAACGTCCACTGTCCTGCGCCAATTGGACCAGCATGTCGGCGGTCGCGAGGTCCTGCGCCGTATGCCCCAGCGATTTGTAGACTGTGATGTCGTCGTCGGTCTGGCGGCCTGGTTGTTGCCCCAACAACACCTCGCCGATCTCGGCGCGCAGGTGATCCGCGGTCACCGCACCGGATTGCAGCGCCCGCAACCATTCGCCGGCCTGCGCCTGCGCACTCGCGCGGGCATCGACAAAAAAGCGGCTACGCTGAACAACCGCGGTGCCCCGGCAAGTCCAGGCCTTGCGCAAATCTGTCGGCGCTGGCGCGACTGCGGCTCCAGACCTGCAGGCGCCGCAGTGGCATCACGTGCGCCAGGGCCCGGGCATGCCAGAGTGCCTGGTGGCCGGCACCCAGCAAAGCCAGCACCTCCCCACCGGGACGCGCCAGCGCCCGGGTGGCAACCGCGCTGGCGGCAGCAGTACGCAGTGCCGTCAGGCTGTTGCTCTCGAGCACCGCCACCGGCACGCCGTCACGCGCATCGAACAGCACCACCACACCGGCGTGGCTGGGCAGGCCACGCGCGCCATTGCCGGGATACAGCGCCAGTACCTTGACGCCGAAACAGCCCTGCGCCAGCATCGCACCAGGCATGATGCCCATCGCATTGGCTGCACCGAGCGGCATGACGCTGCGCAACGGCGCCAGTACCTCCCCACGCGACACCGCCCGCATCGCATCGGCCACCACGTCGATACATCGCTGAATCGGCATCAATGCCTCAATCGCTTGCGCTCCCAGAACCTGCATGCCTGGCCTCCCATCGTGAATGTCAGCGTGCCCTTGCCCAGACTGTTCGCGATTGTGGCGCAGGTTTGCCATGCCACCAGGCTGTATCTCAATGACATGACGTCGACCCGGACGCCATGGTTGCCGACCCGTCGATCACCGAAAAGCTGCCATACTGCCTGCCGTCAGATGATCAGGAAGAAATCGGTTTTATGTTGAAGTTCACTTGTTCCAACGCCGTCGGGCAGTTCTCCCAACGGGCCCAGGCGCAGGTACTGCGCGGCATCCGGCGCGGTTACGAAAAAGAATGCCTGCGCGTCGATGCGCATGGCACGCTGGCGCAAACACCCCATCCACGCGCATTGGGATCCAAGCTGACGCACCCCTGGATCACCACCGATTATTCGGAATCGCTACTGGAGTTCATCACGCCGCCCAGCAGTGAACTCGACGAGCCGCTGCGCTTTTTGCGCGACATCCACCGCTTCGTCGTGCCGCAATTGGGTGAAGAGACGATGTGGGCCAGTTCCATGCCGTGCGTGGTCGGCGGCGACAGCAGCATCCCGCTGGCTGACTATGGCAGCTCCCACCGCGCGAAGATGAAACGCGTTTATCGCGAGGGCCTGGGCTTGCGGTATGGGCGGCACATGCAGGCGATCGCCGGCGTGCACTACAACTGGTCGTTGCCGGACGACTTCTGGAACATGTTGTTCGACAGTTGTGAGGTTCATGGCGACCTGCAGGATTTCATCAGCAAGCGTTATTTCGGCCTGATCCGCAATTTCCTGCGTTTTGGCTGGCTGATACCGTATCTGTTCGGCGCCTCGCCAGCCGTCTGCCAGTCGTTCCTGCAAGGCCGCAAATCCCATCTGCTCGAACTGGTGCCCGGAACCTTGTATGGTCAGGATGCCACCTGCCTGCGCATGGGCGATCTGGGTTACCAGAACAGCGCCCAGTCCAACTTGCACGTCAATTTCAACTCACTGGCCGAATACACCGACGCGCTGGAGACCGCGATCCACACGCCTGACCCGTATTACGAGAAACTCGGTGTGCGTGATGGCGACCACTGGAAGCAGCTCAACGCGAACCTGCTCCAGATCGAGAACGAGTTCTACGCACCGATGCGCCCGAAACGGGTCTCGCCCGACCGTCCGGCCAAGGGCTTGCGCCAGCGCGGTGTCGAATACATCGAGATGCGCATGTTCGACCTCAATCCGATGATCGATATCGGTATCACGCCCGAACAAGGGATTTTTGTCGATGTGTTGTTGCTGATGTGCCTGTTCCGTGACAGCCCGCCGATCAGCGCCCGCGAACAGGGTGTCAACGACGAAAACAAGCGCCGCATCGTCAGCCGGGGCCGCCAGGCCAGCCTGCACATGCTGGTGAACAACCACGAGCAGCCATTTCGGCCGCTGGCGCATGAGTTGTTCGACGATATGACGCCGTTTGCCGAAATGCTCGACACCGCTTATGGCGCCACCCGCCACACCAGTGCCATGCAACTGCTGCGCCAACGTGTCGACGACCCCGATCTGACGCCATCGGCACAGGTGCTGGAGGCCGCGCGGGCGCACGGCGGATTCTTCAAATACACGATGTTCGCGTCCGAACACCACAAGCAATCCCTGCTGGCGCAGCCGCTGGACCCTGCAACGCAGCAACGATTCGAGGCTGCAGCGCAAGAGTCGCTGCTGGAACAACGCCTGATCGAGGAGCAGGACAGCGGCAGTTTCGAGGATTTCGTGGCAGCGTATTACGCCTGAGACGACGCTGCAACCCGCCGACCGCTTGAAGCCAGAACGCAATAGCCGGGCCGTACTTGTTCAGCGGCGTCTTACCGCAGCCTGTCCAGCACCGCCAGCATTGGCTGCAACACCCCGGCGCCGAGTTTCCTGGAGCGCTCGCCGCTCCACCCGCTCACCGCATCGGGCAGGTCGGCATTGTCCTTGAACGGCATCTCGATCGTGAATGACAGGCAGTCAAAACGCTGCGCAACCCAGTTCGTGGCCACCGTCGGGTTGGCCTGGGTGGCGCGGGCCGCTCCGTAGTTGACGCGGTCCTGGAAATCCGGAGAACTGGTGATCCAGCTGGACTTGAAGGCGTCCTGCAACTGCTGCAGGCGGGGTGTAAAACCGACAATGCCTTCGCTGCCGGCAACAAAGTTGCAAGGCAGGGCCTCGTCGCCGTGCGCGTCCAGGAACACGCCGGTCTGCTCCATGGCGCGGCGCACCAGGAAAACTTCGGGCGAACGGTCCATTGCTGGCTCCAGCCACTCGCGGTTCAGGTTGGCGCCGGCGGCGTTGGTGCGCAAGTTGCCACGCACGCTGCCGTCCGGGTTCATGTTGGGCACGACATGAAAGACGCAGCGCTGCAGCAGCACACGCGCGACCGGATCGTCGGCATCAAGCAGCCGCTCCAGGAAACCTTCGGCGAACCATTCGGCCATGGTCTCACCCGGATGCTGGCGCGCGATCAGCCACACCTTGCGTTTCTCGGCTTGCGCCACCGCGCTGGCCGCGTCGGTGATGCGCAGCAGATCGATGTCACGTCCGTCCAGGCTCTCGCCCAGACGTTCGAGTTGCACATGCTTGGACACCGCTGCCGAGGCAATCAGATCCAGGTGCCGCTCCCAGGAGTAGGGCTCGAAATATGCCAGATAGACGCTATTGGTTTCTGGCGTAAGCCGCGCCGTCATGACCGCTCCGTCGAATGTGGTCTCGATGCGCTGCCATTGCTGGCGGTCGTGGCTGGCGACCACCCGATAACCTTCCCAGCCCTTGGGGTAGGCACACTGCCCGGCGTTGAGAAACCGCAAGGTGACCGCCATGCCGGCCGCTCCCTGCAGTCGAAAATGAAACCACTGCGCGATCTCGGCCGCGTTGTCGCTGCGGATGTGCAGAGCGATGTCGCTCGGGTCGTCGGCGCGCAGCACCTTGATGGCGCCGGAATCGAACTGGCAGGATATCGTGATCATGGTGATGGTGTCTCGTTGTTGATTGTTCGACCATACCCGGCCCGCAGCTCGCGCTTGAGCACCTTGCCGATCGGGCTGCGCGGCAACTCGGCGCGCAACTGCAAGTCCGCCAGCCGCTGGGTCTTGCCCAGCCGCGCATTGGCCCACTGCAGCAATTCTGCGGCAGACACTAACGCGCGATCGTGTACCACTACAAATGCAACCGGTGTCTCGCCCCAGCGTTCGGACGGCGCACCGACCACGGCCACGTCGGCGACGGCCGAGTGCTGTCGCAACACCGCTTCCAGGTCGCTCGGATAGACGTTGAATCCACCCGAGATCACCATGTCTTTCTTGCGATCGAGCAGGGTCAGGAAACCGTCGTCGTCAAAACGCCCGATATCACCGGTACGGATGAAACGCTTACCCTGGGGATCGAACCACTCGGCCTCGCGGGTTCTTTCGGGCTGGCCGTGGTAGCCAGTCATCATGCCCTGCGAATGGCCGACCACCTCGCCGGTCTCACCGCGCGCCACCAGGACACCGTTGTCGTCAATCAACCTGATGTCGTGATCCTGAGCAGGTTTCCCGACGGTATGCAACTTGCCGGGATGGCGGTGCGCCTCAAGTATGCAGGTACCGCCGCCCTCGGTCATGCCGTAGAACTCGACCAGGCCACCGGGCCAGCGCGCCAGCACGTCGGCCTTGAGCGCGGCAGCAAACGGCGCGCTGGTCGAAAACTTGAACCGGAAACTGGACAGGTCGAAACGATCAAACTCGGGCAAGGCCATCAAGCGCTGGTATTGCACCGGCACCAGCATGGCGTGGGTGGCGCGATGCTGCTGCGCCAGTTCCAGATAACCACGCGCATCGAACTTGGGGCTCAGCACCACGGTGCCGCCGCGGGCGATGGTCGGGCAAAACACGACCAGTGTGGTGTTGGAATACAGCGGCGTCGACAGCAGCGTGACCGTATCCGGCCCGTAACCATACGCCGCACCGCGGCGCACGTGACTCCAGCGCATGCCGTGCGACTGCACGATGCCCTTGGGCACGCCGGTGGTACCCGAGGAATAAATGATGTTGAAGGGCCACTGAGGCTCGATGTCCACGACGCGTGGCGGCTGGGTTGCATCGCGCAACCAGTCTGCGAGCGCACCGTGGAGATCAGGACCATCGAGCCTGATGCAAACGGGTCCGGCGCCGGATGCGGCATCGAACATGTCGACAGTGCCGGCGTCGACAAACACACAGCGCGCCTGCGCGTCGGAGACCATGCGCGCCAGAGCCTGGGCGTCCGAACCCGGCGCCAACGGAGCCACTGCCACTGCGGCCCGCAGCGCCCCAAGAAACACCGCGACATAGTCGATTGACATGGCCGCGCAGATCGCGATGGTGTCGCCGGGCCCCAGCCCGTCGCGCTGCAAGGCGCAAGCCACCTGATCCATCCTGCGATCGAGTCCGGCGTAATCCAGGCGCTGCTGGCCCAGAATCAGGGCCGCTTGTGTTGGCGCGCGCGACGCATGGCGGCGCACACAACGCGCTATGTCGTCGAAATCCATACCCGGATCGCTGCTCATTGGGCCACCTTCAGGGCGTCCACCCGGCAATCCCGGGGCCACGCAGAAAATGCTCGAATTCCGGCGCCGCCACCGGGTGCGACACCAGGTAACCCTGGAAATCACCGCAGCCCAGGTGTCGCAACAAGGCCAGTTGTTCCACAGTCTCGACTCCTTCGGCCACAGTACCCATTTTCAGGCCCTGTGCCATCTGCAGAATGGCGGTCACGATCGCCACATCATCGGGATCGTTCGGCGTATCCAGCACGAATGAGCGGTCGACCTTCAATCGGTCGATCGGGTACCGTTTGAGATAGGCCAGCGACGAATAGCCGGTGCCGAAATCATCGATCGCCAGTCGCACGCCCAGCGCCTTGAGCGCGCGCAGTCGCTCGCCGATGGAGCCTACCTTGTCCAGCAAGGCGGACTCGGTCAGTTCGATTTCCAGGTACTGAGGCGCCAGTCCCGCATGGCGCAGCGCGTCGTCGATCGACGACACCAGGTCGGCCTGTCTGAACTCGATCGCCGACAAATTGACAGCCACCGGCACCCGCGGATGGCCAGCATCATGCCAGGCCTTGACCTGTCGGCAGGCCCGCGCGACGACCCAGCGCCCAATGGCAGAAATCAACCCCCGCTTCTCGGCAAGGTCGATGAAATGCGCCGGACCGATCAGACCTTCGGTCGGATGTTGCCATCGCAGCAACGCCTCCATGCCGGTGAGCCGACCGCTGGCCACATCCACCTGCGGCTGGTAGTGCAGCACGAACTGGTCCCGGGCGAGCGCTTCACGCAACAGGTTCTCCTGGTTCAGCGCCTCCAGCGAAGTTGCCGACATGCTGGGCGCAAAAAACTGGTAGTTCCTGCGACCACTTTCCTTGGCGTGGTACATGGCCACGTCCGCGTACCGGATCAGCATTTCGGCATTGTCGCCATCATTGGGGAACAGGCCGATGCCGATCGAGCCCGATACAGATACCGTGTACCCGTCCAGCAGCAAGGGCGCGCTGATCGCCTCGATCAGCTTGGCGGCCACCCGCGCCGCATCTTGCGGCTCGGCAATCTCGGCCAGCACCACGACAAACTCGTCACCACCCAGGCGCGCAACCATGTCGGCCTGGCGCACCGTTGCGGTCAGGCGATTGGCGACCTCACGCAGCAGACGGTCGCCCGCATGGTGGCCCAGCGAATCGTTGATGTTCTTGAAATTGTCCAGATCGAGAAAAAGCACTGCCAACGCCTGGTTCGCGCGCGCGGCCTGAGCCTGCATGCGATCCAGGCGCTCGACGAGGAACGCCCGGTTTGGCAGATGCGTGAGTGCGTCGTGCAGCGCCATGAACTCGATCCGCGCCTGTGCCTCCTTGCGCGCACGGATGTCACGCACCACCGTCAGCCGATGGATTTCGGTTCCCAACAAGATGGATTTTCCGACGAGTTCCACCGGAACACGCATGCCGTCCTTGCGCACCACGACCGCCTCGTAAGGCTCGTCGCTCTTGGCGCGGATCCGTTCAATGAGCACATGACGCGTGTCATCCGACACGAAGTCCAGCACTTGCCGTCCCATCACCTCACGCAACGAAAACCCCAACAAGCGCTCGAGCGCTTCGTTGGCGTCGGTGATCACCCCCTTGACATGAAAAACAATGCCCTCTTCAGTCGCCTGGGCGAATTTGCGCATGCGCTCTTCGCTTTGCCGAAGCAACTCGTCGGCACGGCGCTGATCCGTCACATCGCTGATCTGCACAAACATGCCACGCGGCACCCGGTTGCTGTCCATGTGCGGCAACAGGTCGACCTGGATCATCCGCTTTTCGCCATCGGAGCGCACCTGCTCACGCGCGTAACGCACATCGTGGCCGGTCCGGACCTGCTCCACATGAGGGGTGATCACTGCCCACGCCGATTCCCCGACGATGTCGCGCAACGACTTCCCCAAAATGGAATGGGCATCCCAGCCGTAATACTGGACGTAGAGTTGATTTGCAAACCGGCATTCCAGCCCCGGCACGGTGTAATAAGCCATCAACGATGTCGATGCGTCGGCCATCAGCCGCGGCAAGGACTCGTTGGAGTCGACAACAACGTCGTTTGCAGGAGTGCGTTCGGCGCTTGAATTCATCTCGTCACCTGCCTGGTAGACCAATCGTTTTTGACGCAGGGTCAAGGATAACCGGGCCTGTGACACACACCACAGGCGATTCGAACGGCAGATTGCCTTGCCTGTGTCCCGGGTTGCCACTTTCGGAGACAATCCAGGGCTGGCCTGCGCCAAACGCCAGGTGCCTTCGCGCGCAGTGGTCGACCCGGACGGGTCGACGGCCCCTTTCAAGCACTCCTCAGGAACATCAACCATGACATACCCGAACGTTCAATTGTTGATCAACAACGAGTGGCGCGCGGCCCGCGGCGGCGCAACACTCAACATCCACAACCCGGCCGACGGCAAGGTGATCGGCACCGTCGCACGCGCGACCACGGCCGACCTGGATGACGCACTGGCGTCGGCCGCCAAGGGATTCGAGATCTGGCGCAACACGCCGGCGATGGAACGCGCCAAGGTCATGCGCGCTGCAGCCCAACTGGTGCGCGAACGCGCCGGCGACATCGCGCGCTTGATGACGATGGAACAAGGCAAACCCTTGGCCGAAGCCAAGGCCGAGGTCGGATCGGCCAGTGACGTGATCGAATATTTCGCCGAAGAAGGCAAACGCGTCTATGGCCGTCTGGTCTCTCCACGCGCCATGAATGTGCAGCAGATGGTGCTCAAGGAGCCGGTCGGGCCGGTTGCCGCATTCACGCCCTGGAACTTCCCGATCAACCAGGTGGTGCGCAAGATGGGCGCCGCGCTGGCTATGGTGACCCGGCCGAGATCAGCAACTACCTGATCCCGCACCCGGTGATCCGCAAGATCACCTTCACCGGCTCCACTGCGGTGGGCAAACAGCTCGCTGCGATGGCTGGCCAGCACATGAAACGCGCCACGATGGAGCTCGGCGGCCACGCGCCGGTGATCGTCGCGGGCGACGCCAACATCGCCCATGCGATCAAGATGATTGCCGGCGCCAAGTTCCGCAATGCCGGCCAGGTCTGCATTTCGCCGACCCGTTTCCTGGTCGAAGAGTCGGTGCGCGAAGAGTTCGTTGCCGGTTTCGTCCAATACATCTCCGGCCTGAAAGTCGGCGATGGTCTTACCGAAGGCACGCAGATGGGCCCGCTGTCCAACCCGCGCCGCTTGACCGCCATGCAGGCCATCACGACCGATGCGGTGAAACGCGGCGCAACAGTCGCGTGTGGCGGCGAGCGGATCGGCAGCGATGGCAACTTTTTTGCACCCACGCTGCTGCTCGACGCGCCGCTGGACAGCTCGGTATTCAACGATGAGCCGTTCGGCCCGATGGCCGCGGTGCGCAGCGTCAAGAATGTGGACGAAGCCATCGCTGAAGCCAACCGCCTGCCATTCGGTTTGTCGGCTTACGCCTTCACCAGCTCGATCAAGACCGCGCACCAGCTCTCGCGTCAGGTGCAGACCGGCATGTTGTGGATCAACCAGCCGGCCGCTCCCTGGCCGGAACTGCCGTTTGGCGGCGTCAAGGATTCCGGCTACGGCAGCGAAGGAGGTCCTGAGGCACTCGAGGCCTATCTCGCGACCAAGACGGTTGCGATGATGAGCGTGTGACGCAGAGTCCTGCGCACCCTGCGGCAGGGTTCGACTCCCTGCCGCTCAAGCCCGGCACGCTGGAGAACCTGCACAGCCTGGGTTACCTGGTGATGACGCCGATCCAGGCCGCCAGCCTGCCGCCAGCGCTGGCAGGCAAGGACCTGATTGCGCAGGCCCAGACTGGCAGCGGCAAGACGGTAGCATTTGCGCTGGCGCT
>CAJDWO010000096.1_pt1 | contig 16680 bp, 10 predicted proteins | sample 7391601 | NCBI WGS metagenome assembly CAJDWO01 (sample SAMEA7055735, study PRJEB34461) | soil metagenome | biome: terrestrial ecosystem; feature: Peninsula; material: soil | place: Antarctica | collected 2016 | reverse complement strand
ATCGTGCATTCGACGATCGGCCGCCGTTCGTTCGACACCGACAAGTTGCAGGGCAACCTGTCGGCCTTGGTCGAGGCGCTCACAAAGGCCAAGCCGGCGTCGAGCAAAGGTGTTTATTTGAGGAAGATTGCCGTCTCCAGCACCATGGGTGTGGGTGTCCGTGTGGATACCCAGACTCTGAATGCCTAAGGACGCACGGCAGGAGTGAATTTTCCGGTCGCTCGCAAGGTGATCGGAAGTGGTGGGCTGATGGCGCTGCAAGGTGCCACCAGGCCATCCAAGACCGTTGGTGCACCGGTTGCTGCGGTGCTTAATCAGTGAAAACCAACGCAGATGGCGATCCCGCTGACGATGGATTGGTTTCCGGAAACAGTTGGTCGCTGCAGTGTGGCGTGTGGGGGCAGGGCCCGATGGCAACATCGAACCGAAACCTGCACAAACAAGAAGGAGTTGACCTTGAGTTTGAATCGCAGTGAGAAAGAAGCTGTTGTCGCAGATGTGACCGGCCTCGCCGCTAAAGCTCAAACGCTCGTAATGGCGGAATACCGTGGCATTGCGGTCGCCGACATGACCCGCTTGCGCTCGAGTGCGCGCAGCAGTGGCGTGAGCCTGAGTGTGTTGAAAAACACGCTGGCCCGTCGTGCTGTGGCCGACAGTGGTTTTGCGGTCGTGTCCGACCTGATGACCGGTCCGCTGATCTATGGCTTTTCTGAAGACGCAGTGGCTGCCGCCAAGGTGGTGGCCGAGTTTGCGAAGACCAACGACAAGTTGATCATTCGCGGCGGTGCGTTTGCTGGCAAGGCCCTGGATGCGGACGGCGTGAAGCAGTTGGCCAGCATTCCGAGCAAGGAAGTGTTGTTGGCGCAGTTGCTGGGCTTGATGCAGTCGCCAATTTCGCGTACGGCTCGTGTGCTGTCCGCACTGGCGGAGAAAAAGGGCGAAGCTGTTGCCGCGTGAGAACAGTGCGAACAGGTAAACCGATAGCGAAACAAGCGGGCTGGATGGCTGCAAAGCCTGGACAGCCCTCAAACTGATTGAAGGAAATTGAAATGGCATTCGATAAAGACGCATTTTTGACCGCGCTCGACAGCATGACGGTCATGGAACTCAACGACCTGGTGAAAGCCATCGAAGAGAAGTTTGGCGTGAGCGCAGCCGCGATGTCGGCGCCTGCCGCGGGTGGTGGCGCAGCGGCCGCAGTGGTTGAAGAGAAGACGGAGTTCGACCTGGTTCTGTCCGAAATCGGCCCGAACAAGGTGTCGGTCATCAAGGCGGTGCGCGAGATCACCGGCCTGGGCCTGAAAGAAGCCAAGGATCTGGTCGACGGTGCTCCGAAGACCGTCAAGGAATCCATGCCCAAAGCGGACGGCGAAGCTGCCAAGAAGAAACTGGAAGACGCCGGCGCCAAGGCCGAACTCAAGTAATTCTTGCCCAGTCCAGGGCTGGGGCGCGCCTCAAACGTGCCCCAGCCTTTGGTCTTTGTAAGAACACACCAGAAAGCTGCGCGTCAGGCGCGATTTTCTAGTGTCTTCTGACCCCGACTGCAGAAGATGCCTTGGTTCGGGTTGCCCGCAATGTGCAACCGTCCGCCATAGATTGGTAGCGGCCAATCGCCAAGCCTGCCGAGTCCCACCGCTCGGCGCCACAGTGCAGGACCAACAAGACCCCCAAGTCTTTGCCCGGAGATATCATGGCTTACTCATACACCGAACGCAAGCGAATTCGCAAGAATTTTGGCAGTCGCGACAGCGTACTCGAAATCCCTTACCTGCTGCAGATGCAAAAGGATGCCTATACCGCGTTTCTGCAGGCGGACGTTCCACCGAAGAAGCGCACGGTGGAAGGATTGCAGGCTGCCTTTGACGCAGCGTTCCCCATCGTTTCGCACAACGGGTTTGTCGAGATGAAGTTCCTCGAGTACAACCTGGCCAAACCCGCGTTTGATGTTCGTGAGTGCCAGACCCGCGGCCTGAACTTTGCTTCGGCCGTGCGCGCCAAGGTGCAACTCATCATCTACGACCGTGAGTCCTCGACCTCGCAAAACAAGGTGGTCAAGGAAGTGAAGGAGCAGGAGGTCTACATGGGTGAAGTGCCCCTGATGACCACCAAGGGCTCGTTCATCATCAACGGCACGGAACGCGTGATCGTCTCGCAGTTGCACCGTTCGCCAGGCGTGTTCTTCGAGCATGACAAAGGCAAGACGCATAGCTCGGGCAAACTGTTGTTCTCGGCGCGCATCATCCCCTACCGCGGCTCCTGGCTCGACTTTGAGTTCGACCCCAAGGACATCCTGTATTTCCGTGTCGACCGCCGCCGCAAGATGCCGGTCACGATCCTGCTCAAGGCGATCGGCCTGAACCCGGAATCGATCCTGGCGAACTTCTTCGTCAACGACAATTTCCGCCTGATGGACAGCGGCGCTCAGATGGAGTTCGTCGCCGAGCGTCTGCGCGGCGAGGTTGCGCGTTTCGACATCACCGACAAGTCCGGCAAGGTCATCGTGGCAAAGGACAAACGCGTCACCGCGCGCCACACCCGTGATCTGGAGCAGACCGAGACCACCCACATCAGCGTGCCGGAAGACTTCCTGATCGGCCGTGTGGTGGCCCGTGACGTGGTCGAGGCCGACACTGGCGAGATCATCGCCAAGGCCAACGACGAGTTGACCGAACTGCTGCTCAAGAAGCTGCGCACCTCGGGCATCCAGGACCTGCAGTGCATCTACACCAATGAGCTTGACCAGGGTCCATACATTTCGCAGACCCTGCGTACCGACGAGACCGCCGACGAGTTCTCTGCCCGTGTCGCGATCTACCGCATGATGCGCCCCGGTGAGCCGCCGACGGAAGACGCGGTGCAGGCCCTGTTCCAGCGTCTGTTCTACAACCCGGATACCTATGACCTGTCGCGTGTCGGACGCATGAAGTTCAACGCCAAGATGGGCCGCGACGAATCCACCGGCCCGATGGTGCTGACCAACGAGGACATCCTGGCCGTGGTCAAGATCCTGGTTGACCTGCGCAATGGTCGCGGCGAAGTCGATGACATCGACCACCTGGGCAATCGGCGCGTGCGCTGCGTTGGCGAACTGGCCGAAAACCAGTACCGCACCGGTCTGGCGCGTATCGAGAAAGCCGTCAAGGAACGTCTGGGCCAGGCCGAGCAAGAGCCGCTGATGCCGCATGACCTGATCAACAGCAAGCCGATCTCGGCGGCGCTGAAGGAATTCTTCGGTGCCTCGCAGCTGTCCCAGTTCATGGACCAGACCAACCCGCTGTCCGAGATCACCCACAAGCGCCGCGTGTCGGCGCTCGGCCCGGGTGGCCTGACGCGCGAACGTGCCGGCTTCGAGGTGCGCGACGTGCACGTGACCCACTACGGTCGCGTCTGCCCGATCGAGACGCCCGAAGGTCCGAACATCGGCCTGATCAACTCATTGGCCCTGTATGCGCGATTGAACGACTATGGTTTCATCGAAACACCGTATCGCCGCGTGGTCGATAGCCATGTGACAACGCAGATCGACTACCTTTCGGCGATCGAAGAGGGTAAATACGTGATTGCCCAGGCCAACGCGGGACTCGACCAGAACGGCAAACTTACGGATGATCTGGTGTCGGCGCGCGAAAAAGGCGAGTCGATCCTGGTGTCGGCCCTCCAGATCCAGTACATGGACGTGTCGCCGGCGCAGATCGTCTCGGTGGCGGCATCCCTGGTGCCGTTCCTCGAGCACGACGACGCGAACCGCGCGTTGATGGGCGCCAACATGCAGCGCCAGGCCGTGCCGGTGCTGCGTCCCGAGAAGGCTTTTGTCGGCACCGGTATCGAACGCGTGTCCGCGGTCGACTCCGGCACCGTGGTGACCGCTACCCGTGGCGGCATCGTGGATTATGTCGATGCCACCCGCGTCGTGATCCGGGTCAACGACGAGGAAGCCCAGGCGGGCGAGGTCGGCGTGGACATCTACAACCTGATCAAGTACCAGCGCTCGAATCAGAACACCAACATCCACCAGCGTCCCATCGTCAAGAAGGGCGACCATCTGGCCAAGGGTGACGTGATCGCCGACGGTGCTTCCACCGACCTCGGTGAACTTGCGTTGGGCCAGAACATGCTGGTCGCGTTCATGCCCTGGAACGGCTACAACTTCGAGGACTCGATCCTGATCAGCGAACGTGTCGTGGCCGACGACCGCTACACCTCGATCCATATCGAGGAACTGGTGGTGATGGCGCGTGACACCAAGCTCGGTGCCGAAGAGATAACGCGCGACATTCCCAATTTGTCGGAGCAGCAACTCAACCGTCTGGACGAGTCGGGCATCATCTACGTGGGTGCCGAAGTCATGCCGGGCGACACGCTGGTGGGCAAGGTCACACCCAAGGGCGAGACCACGCTGACACCGGAAGAAAAGTTGCTGCGTGCCATCTTTGGCGAGAAAGCCAGTGACGTCAAAGACACCTCGTTGCGTGTCGACCAGGGGTCGCAAGGCACCGTCATCGACGTGCAGGTCTTCACCCGTGAAGGCATCACCCGTGACCGACGCGCGCAGCAGATCATCGACGACGAACTCAAGCGTTTCCGGCTCGACCTGAACGACCAGTTGCGTATCGTCGAGGCCGACGCGTTTGACCGGATCGAGAAGCTGCTGACCGGCAAGATTGCCAACGGCGGCCCGCAGAAACTGGCCAAGGGCAGCAAAATCGACAAAGCCTATCTGGCCGCAGTCGAGCGTTTCCACTGGTTCGACATCCGTCCGGCCGACGACGACGTCGCCAGCCAACTGGAGAGCATCAAGAACTCGAACGAGCAGACCCGTCACAGCTTCGATCTGGCTTTCGAAGAAAAGCGCAAGAAGCTTACGCAAGGTGACGAACTGCCGGCCGGCGTGCTCAAGATGGTCAAGGTCTACCTGGCCGTCAAGCGTCGCCTGCAACCCGGCGACAAGATGGCCGGCCGCCACGGCAACAAGGGCGTGGTATCCAAGATCGTTCCGGTCGAGGACATGCCGTACATGGCCGACGGCACGCCGTGCGACATCGTGCTCAACCCGCTGGGCGTGCCTTCGCGGATGAACGTCGGTCAGGTGCTGGAAGTGCACCTGGGTTGGGCGGCCAAGGGTATTGGTCAGCGTATCGGTGACATGTTGCAGGCTGAGGCCAAGGTGGCAGAACTGCGCCAGATCATGGATTCGCTGTACAACGGCTCCGGCCACAAGGAAAACCTGTCCTTGCTCAGCGACGACGATGTGCTGGAGATGGCGTCCAACCTGGCCAAGGGCGCCACTTTTGCGACCCCGGTGTTCGACGGCGCTTCGGAAGAAGAGATCCGCAGCATGCTCAAGCTGGCCTATCCGGACGACGTTGTCCAGGCCAAGGGCCTGACTGCGACACGCACGCAGGCCAACCTGTTCGATGGCCGCAGCGGTGAGGCATTCGAGCGTCCGACCACCGTGGGTTACATGCATGTGCTCAAGCTGCACCACCTGGTTGACGACAAGATGCATGCCCGCTCCACCGGCCCCTACAGCCTGGTCACGCAGCAACCACTGGGCGGCAAGGCGCAATTCGGTGGTCAGCGTTTCGGCGAGATGGAGGTCTGGGCGCTGGAAGCCTATGGCGCCGCCTACACGCTGCAGGAAATGCTGACGGTCAAGTCCGACGACGTGCAAGGTCGGACCAAGGTGTACGAAAACATCGTCAAAGGCGAACACGCGATCGAAGCCGGCATGCCGGAATCCTTCAACGTGCTGGTCAAGGAGATCCGGTCGCTCGGGATCGATATGGAGCTCGAACGGTCCTAAACCAAGCCTTGGGGGAATCAGCGTGTCACTGGGCAGGCTGATTCCCGAACCGATCAGATACTGGAGAGAAACATGAAATCATTACTCGACCTGTTCAAGCAGTTCACGCCGGATGAGCATTTCGATGCCATTCGCATCGGCATGGCGTCGCCGGAGAAAATTCGCTCATGGTCCTTTGGCGAAGTGAAGAAGCCCGAGACCATCAACTACCGTACCTTCAAGCCCGAACGCGACGGCCTGTTCTGCGCCAAGATCTTTGGCCCGATCAAGGACTACGAGTGCCTGTGCGGCAAGTACAAACGCCTCAAGCACCGTGGCGTGATCTGCGAGAAGTGCGGCGTCGAAGTGACCCAGACCAAGGTGCGCCGCGAGCGCATGGGCCATATCGACCTGGCCGCGCCTTGCGCGCACATCTGGTTCCTGAAATCCCTGCCCAGCCGTCTGGGCCTGGTGCTGGACATGACGCTGCGCGACATCGAGCGCGTGTTGTATTTCGAAGCGTATGTCGTGACCGACCCCGGTATGACCCCGCTGAAGAAGTACAGCATCATGACCGAGGACGACTTCGACGCCAAGTTCAAGGAATACGGCGACGAGTTCATCGCCAAGATGGGCGCCGAAGGGATCAGGGATCTGCTTGAAGGCCTTGATATCGACGGCGAGATCGAGAAGCTGCGCAATGACCTGACCGGCTCCGAGCTCAAGATCAAGAAAAACGCCAAGCGCCTGAAGGTGCTCGAAGCATTCCGCAAGTCGGGTATCAAACCGCAGTGGATGGTGCTCGAGGTGTTGCCGGTGTTGCCGCCGGACCTGCGTCCGTTGGTACCACTGGACGGTGGTCGTTTCGCGACCTCCGACCTGAACGACCTGTATCGCCGGGTCATCAACCGCAACAGCCGCCTGCGTCGCCTGCTCGAGCTCAAGGCGCCCGAGATCATTGCGCGCAACGAGAAACGCATGTTGCAAGAGGCGGTGGACTCGTTGCTGGACAACGGCCGTCGCGGCAAGGCCATGACTGGCGCCAACAAGCGTGCGCTCAAGTCGCTGGCCGACATGATCAAGGGCAAGAGCGGCCGTTTCCGCCAGAACCTGCTGGGCAAACGCGTCGACTACTCCGGCCGTTCGGTCATCGTGGTCGGCCCGACACTCAAGCTGCACCAGTGCGGGTTGCCCAAGCTGATGGCACTCGAGCTGTTCAAGCCGTTCATCTTCTCGCGCCTGGAGGCGATGGGTATCGCCACCACGATCAAGGCGGCGAAAAAAGAGGTCGAATCCGGCACGCCGGTGGTGTGGGACATCCTGGAGGAGGTCATCAAGGAACACCCGGTGATGCTCAACCGGGCGCCCACGCTGCACCGCCTGGGCATCCAGGCGTTCGAGCCGATCCTGATCGAGGGCAAGGCAATCCAGCTGCACCCCCTGGTGTGCGCTGCGTTCAACGCCGACTTCGACGGCGACCAGATGGCGGTACACGTGCCCTTGTCGGTGGAAGCGCAGATGGAATGCCGCGCGTTGATGCTGGCTTCCAACAACATCTTGTTCCCGGCCAATGGCGAGCCGTCCATCGTGCCGTCGCAGGACGTGGTGCTGGGCCTGTACTACACCACCCGCGAACGAATCAATGGCAAGGGTGAAGGACTGATCTTTTCCGACACCGGTGAAGTCCAGCGTGCGTTCGACGCGGGCGAGGTCGAGTTGACCTCCCGCATCAACGTTCGGTTGACCGAATACGTCAAGGACAAGGAAACCGGCGAGTTGCTGCCTTCGACCAAGCTGTGGGAGACCACCGCCGGCCGTGCGCTGCTGTCGGAAATCCTGCCCAAGGGCCTGCCGTTTGCGAACATCAACAAGGCCTTGAAGAAGAAGGAAATCTCCAAGCTCATCAACGTGTCGTTCCGCAAGTGTGGTCTCAAGGAGACTCGATCTGCATTGACGACATGCTCGTGCCCAAGGAGAAACCCGGCATCATCGAGCGCGCCGAAAAAGAGGTCAAGGAGATCGGCCAGCAATATTCGTCCGGTCTGGTGACCGCTGGCGAGCGTTACAACAAGGTGGTCGACATCTGGGGCAAGGCCGGCGACGAAGTCTCCAAGGTCATGATGGCGCAGCTCGCGAAAGAGAAAACCATCGACCGGCATGGCAACGAGGTCGATCAGGAGTCGTTCAACTCGATCTACATGATGGCCGACTCCGGCGCCCGCGGGTCTGCGGCCCAGATTCGCCAGTTGGCTGGCATGCGGGGCCTGATGGCCAAGCCGGACGGCTCCATCATCGAGACTCCGATCACGGCCAACTTCCGCGAAGGCCTGAACGTGTTGCAGTACTTCATCTCGACCCACGGCGCACGCAAGGGTCTGGCCGACACCGCGCTCAAGACCGCCAACTCGGGTTATCTGACGCGTCGTCTGGTGGACGTGACGCAGGACCTGGTGGTGACCGAGCAGGATTGCGGTACCCAGGACGGCACCTTCATGCGCGCGATCGTCGAAGGTGGTGAGGTCATCGATTCTTTGCGCGACCGCGTGCTTGGCCGGGTTGCTGCCGAAGACGTGCTGCATCCGGAGAACCGCTCGGTGCTCGTCAAGGCCGGCGAGATGCTGGACGAAGACGTGATCGACGGGCTGGAGATCGTCGGCGTGGACGAAATCAAGGTCCGCACGGCGCTGACCTGCGAGACCCGCTTCGGCATCTGCGCCAAGTGTTACGGTCGCGACCTGGGCCGTGGTGGCCTGATCAACGGCGGTGAGGCGGTCGGTGTGATTGCCGCGCAGTCGATCGGCGAACCCGGCACCCAGCTGACGATGCGGACTTTCCACATCGGTGGCGCAGCTTCACGTGCGGCGATTGCGTCCAGTGTGGAAGCCAAGTCCAACGGCACGATCAGTTTCAATGCCACGATGCGTTATGTGACCAACAACAAGAAGGAGCTGGTCGTCATTGCGCGCTCTGGCGAGATCGTCATTCATGACGAACACGGCCGCGAGCGCGAGCGCCACAAGGTGCCGTATGGCGCCGTGCTGACGGTGACTGCCGATCAGACGATCAAGGCTGGCGCCATTCTGGCCAACTGGGATCCGCTCACCCGCCCGATCATCACCGAATTCGCCGGCAAGGCGGCGTTCGAGAACGTCGAAGAAGGTCTGACGGTGGCCAAGCAACTCGACGAGGTCACCGGCCTGTCCACGCAGGTCGTGATCGACCCGAAACGCCGTGGTTCAGCCAAGGTGGTACGCCCGCAGGTCAAGCTGATCGATGCCAGTGGTAGCGAGGTCAAGATCCCGGGTACCGACCACTCTGTGACGATCGGGTTCCCAGTGGGATCGCTGATCCAGGTGCGCGACGGCCAGGACGTCGGCCCTGGTGAGGTGCTGGCCCGTATCCCGATCGAAGGTCAGAAGACGCGCGACATCACCGGCGGTCTGCCGCGGGTGGCCGAGTTGTTCGAAGCCCGTTCGCCGAAGGACAAGGGTCTGTTGGCCGAGACGACTGGAACCGTGTCGTTCGGCAAGGAGACCAAGGGCAAGATCCGCCTGCAGATCACCGATCCGGATGGCAAGGTCTGGGAAGAGCTGGTGCTCAAGGAAAAGAACATGCTGGTGCACGAGGGCCAGGTGGTCAACAAGGGTGAATCCGTCGTCGACGGCCCGGCCGATCCGCAGGACATCCTGCGCCTGCTGGGCTCAGAGGAACTGGCGCGTTACATCGTCGACGAAGTGCAGGACGTGTACCGTCTGCAGGGCGTGAAGATCAATGACAAGCACATCGAGGTGATCGTGCGCCAGATGTTGCGCCGTGTCGTGGTCGACAACCCGGGTGATTCGAACTACATCGGCGGCGAGCAGGTCGAACGTTCGGTGATGCTCAATACCAACGACGCCTTGCGCGCCGATGGCAAGATTCCCGCGACCTTCACCAACCTGCTGCTCGGTATCACCAAGGCGTCGTTGTCCACCGACAGCTTCATCAGTGCAGCGTCGTTCCAGGAAACGACCCGCGTGTTGACCGAAGCTGCCATCATGGGCAAGCGTGACGAATTGCGTGGCCTCAAAGAGAACGTCATCGTCGGGCGCCTGATTCCGGCCGGTACCGGCATGGCGTATCACGAGGCACGCAAGGTGCGCGAAAACATGGACGATGCCGAGCGCCGTGCGATTGCCGAAGCCGAAGCGGCCGAGCTGGCCGGTGACACGGAAGCCGTGGCTACTGCTGACGGAGACGCCGATGGTGACGCGTCAGCCGGTGCCGCCGGAACCGTGATCGAGTAAGTCGCGGCCGTGTTGCACCCGAACGCCCCAGGTTCCGCATGCCGGCGCCTGGGGTGTTTTTTTGCGCGCCGTGATCGATGGCCGGTCGAACGGGTTGCCCCTGGAGCTGCGCGGTGACTGGCAGCGTCGTTTTCTGGCTGGGGATGGCGGTGTTGTTGTTCTGGTCGCTGGGCGCGTACAACCGTCTGGTGCGTCTGCGTGCCCAGGTTCGGGGCATGTTTGCCCAGGTGGACCAACCCATGGTGCAGACATTGGCCTTGCTGGGCGAGGCTGCCAGCATGCTCGATGCAACCTCAGCCGTCGACGATACGGCATTGCCTGACACATCCGGGGTGCCGGTCCATTACGGCCTGCAGGCGGCGGCGATCCAGCTCGAAGTGGCATTGCGGGTTGTACGCAAGCACGCGCTCGATGCCAGCGCGGTTGCTGCGTTGCAGACCGCCTACGCGACCACACATGATGTCTGGGATCGCCGCCAAGGCACGTTACCTGACGCGGTTTCGGCCGACGAAGTGGTGATGCAACGTGCGTGGGAAGACAACACCCATGTGGTACGCGTGGCTGTGGGCGGCTTCAACGCCGCCGTGCAGGCCTACAACGCGGCCATTGCGCAGTTTCCCGCATCGATCCTGGCTTATCTGTTCAGTTTTTCCCAGGCGGCGCCGCCTTCGGCAATCGATGTGACGCGGGCGCCGGTCACAGTGCCGCTACCGCCAATGGTCAACCCGATCGCGTTGTGGCAGCTGCTGCAGGCAACCGCGCAGAGCCTGATGGCGCTGCGCAGCGGGCGCTCCGGTACGGCAGCGCTGGACCAGGTCGATGCCGGGATGCGTCCCGCAGTTCAGGCCTTGTCGTTCCAGGTGTGGCGATCCTTGGCGCGAGCCGAGCATCTGCGCCGGCAGCTGGCCCGCCGTGCTCCGCCACCCGCTGCCGATGCATTGTTGTGCGTGGTGCTGGCGCTGGCGTGGGATGAACCCCGGGCCACGCTGATCGATCAGGCGGTCGAGGCCGCCAAACGCCAGGCCCAGACCCGCGGCCAGGCCGGATTCATCAATGCCTGTCTGAGGCGGTTCCTGCGCGAGCGCGATGTGATGGTGGCCGCCAGCGAGCGCGACCCGGTGGCGAGGTGGAACCACCCGGCCTGGTGGATCGCGCGACTGCAGCAGGACCATCCGCATCGGTGGCAACAGGTGCTGGCGGCCGATCGTGTCCATGCGCCGATGACCTTGCGGATCAACTGCCGGCGCACCAGCCAGAGTGACTATCTGGCATTGCTGGCTGAGCATGGGATCGCGGCCACTGCAGTGGGTCCTGCGGGTGTGCAACTGGCGCGCCCGATGCCGGTGCATCGCATTCCGGGCTTCGACGCCGGACTGGTGTCCGTCGCCCCAAGACAAGCCGCTGCGGGTGTTGGATGCCTGCGCAGCGCCGGGCGGCAAGACTGCGCATCTGCTCGAGATCGCCGACTGCCTGGTGACTGCCCTCGATGTCGACCCGAAGCGGTGTGTACGGATCGGTCAGACGCTGGAGCGGCTCGGCCTGCACGCCGAGGTCGTTGTGGCCGACGCCGTGCAACCCGCCCAGTGGTGGAACGGCGAGCCGTTTGATGCGATCTTGCTCGATGCACCCTGTACTGCGTCGGGTATCGTACGGCGCCATCCGGACGTGCCCTGGCTGCGCCGTGCATCGGACGTGGAACAGCTCGCCGGTCAGCAGGCCCGTTTGCTCGCCAGTTTGTGGCCCTTGTTGCGAACCGGCGGCCAAATGCTGTATTGCACCTGTTCGGTGTTTCGTGCCGAGGGTGACAACCAGATACAAACGTTTGTTGAACACAACACCGACGCCGCTTTACTGCCCTCTCCAGGGCATTTGCTGCCCTGTTTGACGGACAACGACGGCACTGTCCCGGACAATCGATACGGTGACCATGACGGATTCTTTTACGCATTGCTGGAAAAACGCGCGCCTTGACCGCTTGTGCGCGTGTCTACTGGCGTGTTGCATGTTGCTGATGTTCCCGTTCCAGGCCGCCAGGGCACAAGACGGCTCGGAGGTCACCGATCTGCGTCTGGAGCGTTCGCCCGAAGGGTTGATCCTGTTTGCCACGGTGCGACTGGTGCTGCCCCCGGCCGTCGAAGACGCGCTGTTCAAGGGTGTTGCCATGGTTTTCCTGGCTGAGGCCGATCTGGTGCGCCACCGCTGGTACTGGACCGACCAGAAGGTGGCCAGCGCCCAGCGTCACATGCGCCTGGCATTCCATCCGCTGACCCGCCGCTGGCGTCTCAATGTCGCCTCCGGGCCGATCAGGCCCAATAGTCTGGGCCTGGCACTGAATCTCAATTTCGACACCCTGGACGAAGCCTTGGCCACGATGGAGCGAATCTCCGGCTGGAAAATCGCCGACGCCAGCGTGATCGACAACGACGCAACACACAAGGTCGAATTTCGCTTCGGCCTGGATACGAGCCAGTTGCCGCGCCCGTTCCAGATCGGGGCGTTTGGCCAGTCCGACTGGAAGATCAGCGTCAGCGCCAGCCAGCAGATCGGACCCGAAAGCAGCCAGTGAGCACGCTAGATCACCGGGACACCATGCCGGCGCGCTCGCACGATGTCCGTGGCCTGCGCTGGACGGTGGGTGTGGGCATAGCCGCCATGGCCGCCATCGGCCTGGTGTTGTTGTTTCTGCTCACCCAGGCCACCAACAATCGTGAGCTCTACGAGCGTAATTACGCCTTGTTGTTCGGCCTCAACGTCGTCGTCGCCGGTATCCTGCTGCTGGTCATCGTCTGGATCGGCGTGCGCCTGTTGGTGCGCCTGCGCAAGCGTCGTTTCGGTAGTCGCTTGCTGGTCAAGCTCGCTGCAGTGTTTGCGCTGGCGGGTTTCGCTCCGGGAGTGCTGATCTATGTGGTGTCTTACCAGTTCGTGTCGCGCTCGATCGAAACCTGGTTCGACGTCAAGGTGGAAGGCGCACTGGACGCCGGCCTGAACCTGGGGCGGGTCTCGTTGGAAGCCTTGTCCAATGACCTGAGCAACAAGACCCGCCTGTCGGTATCGCAGTTGTCCGGGGTCGTCAACGCGGCCATGACGCTGCCGCTGGAGCGTCTGCGCGACCAGCTCGGTGCCAGCGATATAGGCCTGTTTTCGGCATCGGGCCAGCTGATTGCGTCGGCCAGCCAGTCGCGCTTCAAGCTCACCGCCGAACGGCCGTCGGCGCAGCAGTTCCGTACCGCGCGGACCGCACGGTCGGTGACCTGGATCGAGGGTCTGGAAGATGCCACTGCCACCACAGTTGGCGATGCACGTGTCAAGGTGCTGGTGCTGGTTCCCAACCCGAGTTTTGCGTTGCTGGACGAGCCGCGTTTCGTGCTGGTGACCCAGGCCCTGCCCACCGCACTGGTGGCCAATGCGCTGGCCGTGACCCAGGCCTACAGCGAATACCAGCAACGTTCGCTGGCACGCGAAGGCCTCAAGCGCATGTACATCGGCACGTTGACGTTGAGTCTGTTCCTGGCGGTGTTTGGTGCGGTCTTGCTGGCGGTGGTGCTGGGCAACCAGATCGTGCGTCCGTTGCTGTTGCTCGCTGATGGCGTGAGCAAGGTGGCTGCCGGGGACCTCACGCCCAAGGTCACGCTCAGCAGCCGCGACGAACTCGGCGGTCTCACGCGCGATTTCGCCAACATGACCCGGCAACTGGCCGACGCACGCCAGGCGGTCAGCACCAGCATGGAGCAGGTCAATGCAGCGCGCGCCAACCTGCAGACCATCCTGGACAATCTGACGGCAGGCGTGATCGTGCTCAGCGCCGAAGGCGTGATCCGCTCGTCCAACCCGGGAGCGACCCGCATCCTGCGATTGCCGCTGGCGGCCTACGAGGGAAGGCGACTCGACGAGGTGCCCGGCATCACCACGTTCGCGCAGCAGGTTCAGAGTCGCTTCGATGCCTTCCTTGGCGAACGCAGCGCAGATGGGCTTGACCACTGGCAGCAATCGTTCGAACTTGGCGCCAGCGCGTCGGGTGCAACGATGCACGCGTTAGACAACACGATCGTGCTGGTGGCGCGTGGCGCCAAGCTGCCAGGCACCGACCGGCTGCTGGTGTTCGACGATATTTCCGAGATCGTGTCGGCGCAGCGCGCACAAGCCTGGGGCGAGGTCGCACGGCGCCTGGCCCACGAAATCAAGAACCCGCTCACGCCGATCCAGCTGTCGGCCGAACGGCTGGAGATGAAACTCAGCGGCAAGGTTGCCGGCCCCGAACAGGCGGTGTTGACCAAGTCGGTCAAGACCATCGTCGATCAGGTCGATGCGATGAAGCGGCTGGTCAACGAGTTTCGCGACTATGCGCGGTTGCCGGCGGCCGAGCTCAAGCCACTTGATCTCAATGCCTTGCTGGCAGATATCGTGCTGCTCTATGAAAGCGACAACGCACAGGTGCCGGTGCTGATGGAACTCGACGCGCGTTGCCCGCCTATCCTCGGCGACGCGCAGCAGTTGCGCCAGGTCGTGCACAACCTGGTGCAGAACGCGCAAGATGCGATCACCGCCTTGGCCGATGAAGCAGGTGTCGTGCGCATGGTCACGCTGCGCACGGTTTGGGTGCCCACCAGTCGCCGGGTACGCCTGGTGGTGCAGGATCAGGGCGCCGGATTTCCGGAGGCCATTCTCAAGCGCGCGTTTGAACCCTACGTCACGACCAAGGCCAAGGGAACCGGACTCGGGCTGGCGGTCGTCAAGAAGATCGCCGATGAACACGGCTCGCGCATCGACATCGCAAACCGCATGGACAACGGCAAAGTACTGGGCGCACAAGTGTCGTTATCATTCGCTGTGGACAATACCGATCCGGACAGCAGCCCAGCCTGAGGCAGCGTACCGGCACAGGCAAGGGCAGCGCACTTATATGGCAAATATTCTGGTGGTTGACGACGAACTCGGTATCCGGGATTTGTTGCAGGAGATCCTCAACGACGAAGGCCATACGGTCGAGGTCGCAGAGAATGCGCAGCAGGCCCGCGAGGCCCGCCAACGCGACCGCCCCGACCTGGTCTTGCTGGACATCTGGATGCCCGACACCGACGGCGTCACACTGCTCAAGGAGTGGTCCTCTGCTGGCGTGCTCACCATGCCGGTGATCATGATGAGTGGCCACGCCACCATCGACACCGCTGTGGAGGCAACCAAGATCGGTGCGCTGGCTTTTCTGGAAAAGCCGATCACGATGCAGAAGCTACTCAAGGCGGTCGAGCAAGGTCTGGCCCGGGGCATGGTACGCAAGTTGCAATCACCCGCATTTGCGCCAGTGGCCAGCAGCCTGTCCATTGAACTGGTTGTCGACACGGCAGCGGAGGCCAGCAGCACCGTCGAAAACAACCTGATGCCGCGCCAGAGTTTTGGCCTGGACAAACCACTGCGCGAGGCACGTGACGAATTCGAGAAAGCGTATTTCGAATACCATCTGGCACGCGAAAATGGCTCCATGACCCGGGTCGCCGAGAAGACAGGCCTTGAGCGTACTCACCTCTACCGCAAGCTCAAACAACTCGGCGTCGACCTGACACGCGGCAAGCGCGGCATCGCCTGATGCCCGCGCAGGGCCGGGTTTTGCGCTGCTATACTCACCCGCTCTGGCCCGGTAGCTCAGTCGGTAGAGCAGAGGATTGAAAATCCTTGTGTCGGTGGTTCGATTCCGCCCCAGGCCACCAGATACAAACCGTTATGAATCAACAAGATTCAGACGGACTGGATGAGAAAGCGGCCCCCAAGCAGGGTCGCTTTTTTGTTTTCTGGCGCTCAATCTGGCGCTCGCGATGGGTGTCGATTGCGCACTGGTGACCTGCAGAAAGAACTCCGAGTTGGTGGAACTGTGACCAAACGCCGGGCCATGACATGGCGAAGAGCTACACCTCAATGTCGATGACGCATTCCCACTTGAAATCGGCGTTCTCGAACCGGAGGTCGCTGACATTGACTGCGCTGTTTCGATTTCTCGCATAGCCCCTGGGATTTGCCACAACGCGGCAGTCTCCGACGTGATAGTCAAACGAGTCGTGGACGTGCCCGTGGCACCAGACATCAGCCTTATACAGAAGCGGCTCCAAGTCACTGACGTACGGCGGCTCCAAGTCACTGACGTACGCGGCGTTCGTCGCCAGCGAGTCCACCGTCTGATATCGAGGATGCACGCTCAGCGGGTGAGGCGCGTGGTGGGTTAGAACTATGGTCTTCCCGTTGAACGGCTTGGCCAGTTCCTGCTCAAGCCAGGCCCGCGATAGCTCGTGGTCGCTTAGGGCATGAGCGGCAGTGAAGCGCCCGCCTCTTGTCCTGATGACACTGTGATCCCGGATGCGCATCTCTGCATGCTCCATCAACTGTTGCTGTGTCATACCTGCATCGTATCGATAGTCGGTCCACAGGGTCGAGCCTAGAAATCGGACGCGATCGAGTTTCTCCCTGCGGGGAGTGCTCCAGTCGCCGAAGATGCTCAGGTCCGCGACGTCGTTGTCGAGGAATAGAACGCTGGTACCGCGCGCCGCTTGCCGAAGGTCTGCACGAGTAGTCTCCCAGCTGAGATCGTAAAACTCGTGGTTCCCGGCGACACAGAGGACTGGCACG